>Ga0255125_1000151_pt1 | contig 24074 bp, 20 predicted proteins | sample Law_Cont_RepC_8d_FD_188557 | JGI IMG/M metagenome (GOLD analysis project Ga0255125, IMG submission 188557) | Freshwater microbial communities from St. Lawrence River, New York, United States - Law_Cont_RepC_8d | ecosystem: Environmental > Aquatic > Freshwater > River | place: USA: New York...
GGGTAAACTGATTGGTGGTTGGTTCACTGGCGCAGGTGGCGCAGGCTGTTGTAGGCGAACCCGGTCGGCCAAGCTGCCAAAAGCGCCCGGTGCGGTTTCGGGTATTTTTGGGTTTGGTACCGCCTGAGTTTTGCGTTGGGCCACCGGGGGACCACCGGCAAGCTTGGCTGGGTCACCCGGCAGAAACCGAACCCCGGCCATGCGCAACAGTTCTATCTGCAGCGCAACCTGCTGTGCCAAATCGAGGCCCAAAGGGGGACCTCCATTTTCCGGCTCGTTCCCGGTACTGTTTTCGGATGCCATGTTCTACAGTAAACCAATAATTGAGCTTCACGGGAAAGGGAATTGACATGCCAAACCGAATGAACGCCGGCGCCACCATCGGCCTGGTCCAAATGCGCTGCACCGGATCCCGCGAGGAAAACCTGCATCGTGCGCTGAAAGGTATCGGTGAGGCTGCAGAAAAGGGGGCGCAAATCGTATGCCTGCCCGAGTTGTTCAGCTCCCTTTATTTCTGCCAAAAACAGGACCCGGCGCTATTTGATCTGGCCGAGCCCATTCCGGGGCATTCCTCCGAATTGCTCGCTCAAGCAGCCAAAAAGCACCAGGTCGTGCTGATTTCATCGCTTTTTGAGAAGCGGGCCCCGGGCCTTTACCACAACACCGCATTGGTTCACGGGCCTGATGGGAGCCTTTTGGGCATGTACCGCAAGATGCACATTCCAGATGATCCGCTTTTTTATGAGAAATATTACTTCACACCCGGCGATTTGGGCTTTAAGGCAATCGATACCCCTTTCGGCAAGATCGGGGTCCTTGTCTGTTGGGACCAGTGGTACCCAGAAGCCGCCCGGCTCACAGCACTACAGGGCGCGCAAATCCTCTTTTACCCCACCGCCATCGGCTGGCATCCTGCTGAGCGGGAGGAATTCGGCAATGATCAGCTGACTGCATGGCAGCTGGCTCAGCGTGCCCATGCCTTGGCGTCGGGAGTTTTTGTCGCTGGAGTCAACCGATTCGGACATGAGGGCGATCCCAATGGCGGCCTCACTTTTTGGGGCCATACTTTCGTAAGTGACCCGTACGCCCGTTTGCTCAACGACGCTCCACACGACCGCGACGCCTGCATCATCCGCCATTGTGATTTCGGCCTCATTGAAGAGACCCGTCGCAACTGGCCCTTCCTTCGCGACCGTCGCATCGACGCTTATGGCGGCATCACCAACCGGTTTGGCACACCCTGATCCGGTCTGCCCTCCCGAAAATCCGGCAACCCGCGAAAAAAACGGTTATTTTAGACCCGTTCGGGAGGGTTCGCACCATGAAAAAATCCTGTGGATTTTTGGGGCAGCAATCTTCCTATCCCTCATCGCATGGGTCGTGTTTGCCACAGCCAAAATAAGGGATATCTCCAACTCTTTGAGCTGCAGCGGCAATTTGTGCGCCATCGGGTCTCTGCTTCATCATTACCACGAAAAATATGGGCATTTTCCCCCGGCTTATCAGGTCGATGCATCAGGAGCCCCAGTGCACAGTTGGCGCGTTTTGCTCATGCTGTGGGATGAACCGAAACTGTTCGCGAATTACCGGTTGGATGAGCCCTGGAATAGCCCGAACAATCGCAAACTGGAAAGCCTTATGCCCAATTTTTTCAGGTGCCCCTCTGAAAAGATTTCAGAGGATTCCCCAAACCGCTGGCACACCAATTACTTCGTGGTCGTGGGGAAGGACACGCTGTTCCCTGGTCCCAACCCGATTTCGTTCAAGGATCTGGGCAAACCGACCGCCTCCACCGTCATGCTCGTTGAGGCAACAGGTCAGGGAATCCACTGGATGGAGCCAAGAGATCTGAACTACGACACCATGAGTTTCGAAATCAACGACCGCACCAGACCAAGCCTGTCGGCAAAACATCGTTTCCCGAATTTTGCCATGGCCGATGTTACCCGCCGCTATTCAGGCGATTTGTCCCCCGACCAATTCAGGGAAATGGTGTTGATCAATGCTTTGCCGAAACGGGAATAGCCTCCGCTTAAACATCAACCCTCCAAGGGCAGCCCGAAGGTCTCCGCCACCGCCGCGTTAGTCACCTTGCCGGCCCGGATGTTAACACCGGCAGCCAGTCCGGCATTACGGGCCAGCGCCTCGTCTAGCGATCTTCCCGCCAGTTGCAGCACATACGGCAGCGTGGTGTTGGTCAGCGCATAGGTACTGGTACGCCCCACTGCGCCTGGCATGTTCGTCACGCAATAATGCAGCACATCGTCCACCAGGTAGGTCGGGTGGTCGTGGGTGGTAGGCCGCGAGGTTTCCACGCATCCCCCCTGATCGATTGCCACATCAATGATCACCGACCGCGGTTGCATCAGCTTCAGGTCTTCACGCCTTAGAAGTCGAGGTGCCCTGGCCCCCGGGATCAACACCGCCCCTATCACCAAGTCGGCTGTGCGGACGCTTTCCAAAATGCTGTGACGGTCGCTAAACACCGTGGCCACATTGCGGGGCATGACATCATCGAGATAGCGCAACCGGTCCAAGTTGATGTCCAAAAGCGTTACCCTAGCCCCAAGCCCGGCCGCCACTTTGGCCGCGTTCGATCCCACCACGCCACCGCCCAATACCACCACATGGGCAGGTGCCACACCGGGAACGCCGCCCAGCAAAATGCCACGCCCTTCAAAAGGACGCTCCAAATACTTTGCCCCTTCCTGCACACTCATCCTCCCGGCCACTTCGCTCATGGGTGTGAGCAATGGTAGGTTTCCCTTGGAATCGTGAATGGTCTCATAGGCAATTGCGGTTGCCCCGGAGGCCAGTACCGCCCGGGTGAGCGTCTCACTGGCGGCAAAATGAAAATAGGTAAAAATGACCTGTCCCTGCCGCATTAGGGACCATTCCCGCTCCAGCGGCTCTTTCACCTTCACCACCAAGTCGGCTTGCCCCCAGATAGTTTCTGAATCGGGCACGATGCGTGCGCCATGGCGGGTATAATCTTCATCGGAAATGCCACTGCCCTGCCCCGCGCCAGTTTGAATGAGAACTTGGTGCCCCCTGCGGGTGAGTTCTTCTACCCCCACGGGAATCATGCCCACACGCGACTCGTGGGTTTTGATCTCGCTGGGCACACCCACCACGACAGACCGGCCGGCATTTGATTGGTCCATGGCAGAATTCTCCCCAAGGTACCAGCAAATCAGGCACCTTTAATTTGCAGTGTAGGAATTTCACTTGGCACCTTGTGGTAATATTTGGCTCATGCCCAGTCGCCCGGTTTTTCTCGCACTGCTCCTGCTTTGGTTCGCCGCCTTGGGTTGGCAGTTCGCAGTAGTGGCATGGCCTGTGCTTCGAGCCGGAGATCCTCCAGGTGCTGGAATCTCGCTCAGCGACGAGACAACCGCCTCCGCTCCCGCCCGCTATCGTGTCTTTTATAATGGTCAGGAAATTGCCCTGGCAAGACTGCAACTCACGCACCAACCTTCGACCGAGACTTTTCAATCTTTGGCCGAGTTCACAACTTTGGGCCTAAAGGCGAACAACACACCCTCCAAGGCAAGCATTTTGGGGGCCAGTTGGCTTCCCGCCAAATCCTCGCTCGATATGGACCGTAGCGGACAGCCGCAAGCGGCAAGCGCTCAGGTGAAAATTCCCACCGGCGAGGTCAACACCACGCTGATCCGCCAAGGAGGTAACCTGATCGGGAGCAAAACCATCCAGCTTGCCGCAACAGGCGATACCCCATTACCCGCCCAGCCTCTGACCATTTCCATAGGTGAAGGAAGAGCCGTGTTGGGGATGCTTCTGCCCTCATGGCGATGGAACGGCTTACGACCAGGGCAACGATGGAGCGCGCGATTGCTCGACCCTTTGGCAGATTCGCTGCTGCCAGCCAACCAGGCGCACAGCGGCCAAGGTGTTGCCTGCGAAGTTGCGGCCTTGTTAGAAATCCCACCGAAAGTGACCAAGGAGACCGAGTGCTGGAAAATCATGGCCACCCGTGAAGATTTGCAAATAACCGTCTGGGCCGCCGTGCAGGGTGGAAAAGTGATGCGGCAAGAAGTGAAAATCGGCTCGGGCAACGGCGCTGACCTGTGGGTGCTGATTCGGGAGGACCTGCTTCCATCATGACAAGCCAAGCCAATACACGCGCCAGCATCCAGCAGGTCAGCAAACAATATGGCCACCACTGGGCCGTGCGCGAGCTGAACCTAGTGCTGAAACCCGGCGAGCTGTTCGCATTTCTGGGGCCCAACGGGGCTGGCAAAACCACCACCATCAAGCTGTTGTGCGGTTTGCTGCGCCCAACCGTTGGCACCATCGAGGTCGATGGTTACAACCTGGCCACACAGGGCCTTCAAGCCAGGGCGGCCATGAGTTATGTGCCCGATTTGCCTTTTTGCTATGAGCACCTCACAGCCCGCGAATTTCTCGAACTGGCTGCCGACCTGCATGGCATGGACAAACAGCTTGCCGCTCAACGCATGGATGAGTTAATCCGCCTGTTCGAACTGGAAAAGTTCATCGACCAACTCACCGAGAGGTTCTCGCATGGCATGCGGCAGCGCACCGTTTTTGCCGCCGCCATGTTGCCTGAACCAAAGCTGCTTATCACCGACGAGCCCACCGTGGGGCTAGACCCGCGCAGCGTGCGCCAACTGAAAGACATCCTGCGCAACCACACCTCCAAGGGAAACACTGTTTTTCTCTCGTCCCATTCGCTTGATGTGGTGGAGCAACTGGCCGACCGAATCGGGATCATTCTGGGAGGCAAACTCATTGGCTGCGGCACTCTAGAGGAATTGCGCAGTCAGGCTTCCCACAACGGACCGCTGGAAGATGTTTTCTTGAAGCTGACGCAAACTGAGGAACAACGCGCCGGGGTGGACGGGCCATGAGTGCGGTTCCAGACCTTGGTGTTTTCGCCCGGTTGAAATGGCGGCTTGCCCGCAACCAATTGCGTGGCTTGGGCGGCGAAAATTGGGTGCGCCCGGCTAGCATCGCATTTTCAAGCCTGCTGGTTGCCGGCTTTGGCTTTGCCTCCAGTTTGGGTGGTTTTGCTTTTTTAAGCCAACAAAAACTGCCATTGGGTGGCGACATCGTCGGGTTGCTGCTCGACCTATTCTTCCTGACGCTTGCAACCCTTCTCTCCCTGTCTACCGGGCTCATCCTTTTTGGCAGCCTGTTCGACTCGCCCGAAGCGGCTTTTTTGCTGAGCAAGCCGGTGCCTGACGACAGGGTATTTGCCCATCAATTTTCGGGGGCCATCCTGTTTTCCAGCGCAGCCCTGATCCTTCTTGCGCTACCACTACTGCTTTCTTATGGGCTCTCCACCCACGCTGGGACACTTTACTATCTTTTAATGCCACTTTATTTTTTTTCCATCCCGCTGTTACCCGGTTCACTGGGCGCAATTCTCTGCCTAACCCTAGTGCGATGGATCCCCAGACGCCGGAAGGAAGCCCTTGGCACACTGGCTGTGCTGATAGCGTTTGGGGCTCTCTTCTGGATTGGCATGGGCCTGCGCAACCTGCGCTACGCCAAATCGGGTGACGAGGAGGTGCTAAACGAAGTGCTTGGCCATGTGCGCTTTGCCTCGGCCGCATGGTTGCCCACCCACTGGCAAAGCCAGGGTTTGCGCCAAGCTGCTCGCGGGCAGATGGAGCCCGCGTTACGCTACCTGGCGCTTAGCCTCACCACCGGGCTGATGGCCTTTTGTCTGGCAGGGCTGGTAGCAAGAAAATGGTACCGCATTGGCGTTGACCGCCTCAGTCAGCAAGAGCGCAGGCAAAACACCAGCAGATTCCAATGGCTCGATAGTATCCCCAAATTGATGCCCTGGCTCAGCCCCCAAGAACGGGCACTGCTACTGAAGGATTTTCGAACCTTCCGCAGGGATGTAAGGCAGTGGGGACAGGGTCTGGTTTTTCTGGTCATGCTGGCTTTTTATTTCTCGTCACTTAGGCGCATGTTTCCGGGTGATATTCCCCCCGCCTTCCGCAATGGCCTCAGCTTGCTTAACTTGGCGGTGGTGGGCATGCTGTTGTGCGCCTCCTGCGGGCGGTTTGTCTTCCCTTTGGTCAGTCTGGAGGGGCGACGCGTCTGGCTTTTGGGCCTCACACCCGTGTCTCGCCTGCACTGGGTGCGAGGCAAATACTTTTTCTCTCTTCTTTTATGCCTTATTTTTTCACTGCCCTTGGTGGCACTCAGTGACTCCATGCTGGAGCTACCCGCTGGAGGCATGGTGGTGCACCAAATCACTGCGGTCTTTTTGGCTACCGGGCTAAGCGGACTTGCCGCAGGCTTGGGTGCCGTGTGGCCCAGTTTTCAGGAAAAAGACCCCTCAAGAATTGCTGTTGGGTATGGCGGCACACTCAGTCTGGTTATCAGCCTGGCTTATTTGCTGGCCTGCCTGGCCATCGCGTCGATGCCCTGGCACTTTGCTCGGGCGGTGGGGGTGGACCAATTCCCCGTCTGGGGCTGGCCACTCAGCCTTTTTGGGCTGGTCATGGGAGGACTATTGGCCGGTTTGGCCACCCTTTTCCCTCTTCACTTGGGCAGGGTTAGACTCGACGCCATGGAATTCTGATAAGCATCTCAGCGCCCAAACGCCTTCAGCATCTGTTCGGCAACAAACTTGTTTCCTGCATCATTCAGGTGCACACGGTCGGAGGTGAGAATTCCTTCGTCTTTGTTTTCTGGGTTGTTCTTGGCCTCATGGTCCAAAAAAGCCTGACGCAGGTCACAGAGGCCGGTCTTCTTTTCCTTTGCCAGCTTGCGGGTGATGGCAGCATATTGATCCAGCTTGGCGTCCATTTTATTTGCCCCGTTTTTCTTTTCGCCAATCAGGCTGGGGGTGGCCAAAATCACCCGGGCTCCACTGGCCTGAATCTTGTCCACTATCCCGCCAAGGCCTGAATTGAAGCGCTCAGGCAGGGTGCCCTTGGCCGGGTCGCTCTCGCCGTGCCAAACATCGTTGATGCCGATATAAATCACAACCACAGTAGGCTTTTTCGACAGCACATCGCGGTCGAGGCGTTTTTCCAAGTCGGGCACCTTGTTGCCGCTAATCCCTGCGCCGATCACCTCAACCTTCAGGTCTTTGTCATTCTTTTGTAGTTCGTCACGCACCAGGGTCACATAGCCATTAGGCCCAGCGCCTGCCTGTGTGATGGAGTCGCCTAAAAAAACGATCCGGTCATTCGCTTTCAGTGACACGTCCGCTGTTTGTGCCTGACTGGTCATGCCCGACACAACCGCTGCCATAATGCCAAAGCTCAATCGAAGGGGAGAGAACATGGGATTCTTTTCCTAACAAGTAGAGGAAAAATAAAACGATTACCAAGGCCGCATGCTATGTCAGGCTTTTGCCGCTGTCCAACCCTGCTCTTGGCATTGTTCGATCAACCTAGCGTATTGGGATGAGGTCGAAAAAAAACAGGACCGCAGCTCGCCGCTTGGGGACGCCCTTTGCGGTTCCGATCAGCTTGCCGTTTTCACGGACATCACCATCGTTGTCGATCTTGCCCACCAGCCGGCCACTTTTGCGCACATCGCCATCTGATTCCACCTTGCCTAAAAGCCGGCCATTAGCGCGCACTGATCCATCTGAATCAATCTTTCCCACCAACTTGCCTGCCACCCGAATATCGCCATCTGGTTCAAATTTGCCCACCAGGCGCCCATTCGCCCGCACATCGCCATCAGCGTCTACCCGACCTACCAGGCGCCCATTCAGCCTAATGTCTTGCGCGGTAACCGATGGTGTCAAAACCAGTGCGTGGCCGCCCAGCAAGGCCAACCCAATCAGCAATCCACGCCTATGCCTAACCAAATTTGCCACGGCTGCGCCCACTTTTCGTTTTTGGTTCCTGTTTTTGGCCTGCCAAACAGGCCGATATAACTCTCAGCCTGACAAGACTCTGCACCAGACATTCCCGTGCCGATTTAGGTTTCCCTTCCAGCAAGCCGCTGTGCTATACTTCTCTTACTAGTGTACCCTGCTGTCGGTTCTCCGACTTGATACTTCAGGTGAATGTGCCTTACATGGTCCCTGAACTTGTGATGGATCCCATCATGGCTACTTCTCTCAATACCTCCCCGCATAATGCAATCCCGCTCAAAAACGGTTGGAATCGCCGGTCCATTGTTCAGGTGGGCTTTTCCAGTTTTTTGTCGATGGGTTTGGGTTCTATGGCCCAAGCCGCCTCAAACGGTCCTAGGGCCAAGTCGGTCATTTTGGTTTTTCAGACCGGTGCCCCCAGCCACATCGACACCTTAGACCCCAAACCCGATAGCCCCTTGGAAGTGCGTGGTGAGTTCGGCGTGGTGAAAACCAGCCTGCCTGGCGTTGTTTACAGCGAACACCTGCCCATGCTGGCGGCCAGAGCCCACCGCACCACCATCGTGCGCAGCTTCAGCCACAAAGATAACAATCACACCGCCGCCACACACCACATCATCACAGGGTCGCTGCAACCTGGTGTGCGTTTCGACAAGCCCCTGTCTCGCGATGACTGGCCCTGCTACGGTGCAGCTGTTTCCTATTTCTCACCAGCATCACCGGGCATTCCCACCGCAGTAACACTCCCCACTTTCTTGGCAGATGGGCCCTTGGTTTGGCCTGGCCAACATGGTGGGTTCCTTGGCCCCCGCCATGATCCTTGGCAGATCACTAAAGACCCATCCAGACCCAATTTCAAGGCCGAAAACCTCACCCTGCCCGCCGGGCTTTCCGTCACGCACATGCGCGACCGCATGGAATTGCTCACACACATCAACGCCTCCCAAGACCAGCTTTTGCAACTCACCGAAGGCCAAAGGCTCAGCCAGCAGCAGCAAAAGGCCGCCCAAGTGCTTGGTAGCGGTGCTGTGGCCCAGGCGTTTGACCTAGCTCAAGAACCCGAAAAAACCCGCGACCGCTACGGCCGCCACGCCTTTGGCCAGTCGTTGCTGCTGGCCCGTCGGTTGGCCCAAGCCGGGGTGAAAGTGATCCAGGCCAACATGGGCCGGGTGCAAAACTGGGATAGCCACGAGAACAATTTCAAACGGCTAAAAAACGACCTTCTGCCCCCGCTCGACAAAGGCGTCTCGGCCCTTTTGGATGATCTGGCTGAATCGGGTATGGATAAAGAGGTGCTAGTGGTGGTGATGGGCGAATTTGGCCGTAGCCCCAAGGTGGACCAAAAAGTGGCCGGGCGCGACCACTGGGCCTCCTGCTTTAGCGGCCTTGTGTTTGGTGCGGGCGTGCGCCAAGGCCAGGTGCTGGGCCAATCTGACAAAACAGGGGCCTACCCGGCCACTCCCGGCTACAGCCCCGATGATATGGGTGCCACCATCTATCATGCACTGGGCATCGACCACGAAAGCGAATTGCGCGACCGCCAAAACCGGCCCACCCAACTCAACCGCGGCCAAGTGATGAGCAAACTGTTCGGCTGATTTTCTTCAGTCAAAGGCACCGGGAGCCATTAGCCCCCAAGGCAGGCGGCTTGAACTTGTCAGGCCTTAACGCAGCACAAGTGGGGCCAAATGTTGCGAAAATAACTCTCGAATTCTTACGCGAAACGCTGGGAATCCATTAGGGGCGAACTGCAAATCTCAGTTCGCAAAACTTGGCGAATCCCGGCCAAGTAACCGGGGCTAGCGGCCAGTTTTTGGCCAACTGCAGTGTAGTCTCCCACCGATTGGCCCATCCATTCTGGATGGCCCAAGGTGCTTAAGATACTAAAGCCGCCACGGCCAACCGGGCAGTCGCCTACTAAGGCAACCTCCGGCACACCCATCCACAGGGCATCGAAAGTGGTGGTGCCACAAGCAAACGGGAACGGGTCGAGGGCGAAATCGATACGGTTATAAGTGCGGATCTAATCGGGCCCATCCTGGTAGCCGATAATTCCCACACGATCGCGCGAGACGCCGCGCTGGGCAAAAAAAATCGAGCACTTCTTGCTGGATGCGCAACTGCTTCATGTGCAATAGCAAGTGCGTTCAAGGCACCCCCGACACGAGTTGTGCCCAGGCATCCCGGGTGATGGGGTTCAATTTGAAAAAATTGTTTAGGCTGCCAAAAGTGCTATGGCACTTAACCAAACAGGGCGGCGGTTCCACTTCCGGCATGCGCACCGGTGCTTCGGGCGGAAACTGGAAGTTCCACCAGCAGATGGGCAACCGCAGCGGCTTCTCATGAAAACCGGGGGTTGGCTGGTCTGGCGGGGCCAAATATATGTCTGCCAGGCGATAGTCGATCGCCTTCAGCGCCTGGCGCGCCTGACCTGCTGGTTCAGTTGCAGCAGTACCGCACCCATCTTGTTCCAGGCTGGCACCAAATCAGGGTTCAAGTCCACCGACCTGCGCAGCGACTCCACCGCCCGAATCCTTTAACCCCAATGTTGATATAGATAAGCCAAATTATAATGGCTCACTGCGTCTTCGCGGTCTAGCTCGAGGGCCCGCAGATAGGCCCGCCCGGCCTACACGGGCCGGCCAAGATCCTTTAGCAAGCTGCCAAAATTATTTTGAAAAAAACCTCGGATCGGATCCAGTTGCACCGAGGCACTCTAATTCCGCAAGGTCTCTTGCGCACTGCCAGCCAAGTGCTTCAGCATGCCAAAGAAGTGGTTCGCGCTGTCGGCGTAGCCGGGCGATTCGACAAGGATTTGCTGGTGGAGCGCCCACACCTCGGCCAATCGTCCTGATTGATGCAGTAAAATGGAGGCATTGAGTGAATTTCCTGGCGACATGGGTCCGGCTTCACATTGGGTCTGCAAAATAAAACAGTTGATTACCAGATGCAAAAATATCGCTCTTTCCGGCTAACCTGCTCCATTTTGAATACTAAATAGATTCATGTATTCCGGATTTTGTTGACCTTTAAATAAAATAATGTTGATTTCAAGATCACCCACTTTTGCAAAGTTGGGGCCAAACCCGGCTGCCTCGACCACCCGAGTCAGCAGTTTGGCGGTAAAACCACACTTGTGTGCGTAAAAATCCATATCGCTCGAGGCTATTTGGCTACCATGGCTTAAATCACATCTAGCGGGGCGAAATGCCCCATGGGCGACGCCTTCAAGTACCTGGTCCAGGTCCATGTCACTTTGCGCCACTCGGCTAATCAATTCACCCAGATCTGGCGCCCGGACCTGCGCGAAACCGCAAGCATTTAGCACGTGCAGGATACCTGCCAGCACCCTGGGCACATCGTGGCGGTGGTAGTGTTCCAAGTAGTGTGAGCCAGAAACCGCTTCGAATTGCTTTGCGGGCAGCTCTTTCAGGCTGCGGCCTCTAGCACAATGTCGGGCTCGCCGCTGGGATCTAGGTCTATAAGCAACTGCTCAAAGCCTGCATATTCGGTTGGAAGGGCAATTTTCTTGATACCGACACCCACATTCAAAACTTTTTTCATAGGGCTTCACATTTTTTACAAGCTTTTCAAATCATAACTGGCATTTCAAAAAAGCACCCACCCGGAAATGGACTCCCGGGTGGGTGTTAAAAAAAATCATTTTCAATTATTAGACCGGTGGAACCGGCAGAGTGACGCGCTTGCGAATGTCGAGCTCAATGGACCCGAAAGCCTGTTCGTGGCGCTGAATGGTCATTGCCAGAGCGCTCAGCAGACGCTTGGCGGTGTAGAAGTTCATGATCAGGCGATTGTTGACATTGATTTCTTGCTTGCCCTGGGCAAACGGATTGGGATTCAGGGCGAAATCAACGATCACTTCTTCTGGAGTGGCAGTCACGCGAGCGAAGTTTGCATAAGCGGCATGAGCGCCTGCCTCATGGACCTGCATCTCAACTTGGCCTTCAGCCTGATTCTCGGACATGTCGAATTCCTTTCGCACAGAAAGTGGACCAAACAGAACAACCAACGATTTCATTTATCTTAGTTTACTTAAGAAAATCAAGCCAAGTCTCGGCCCTGTCAAACCTTGCGGTATTTAGTCCATCACCCTTCCGGCCCGGGAGCCAGCCACCAAATGGCCGACACCAGCCAAAAATCGTCAAATCCTTGGTCACCCACCAGCCTCTTACGAAAACACTAGCTTCCCGCTGAACGGTAGAGCTCCTGAGCCCCACTCCGCAAACATTCACTGAAATCCTTAATTTTTCAGCTTTCCGGAAAAATTTTGTTCAAAATGGTTAGTACTTAAGCAGTTTGACCGAAATAGATTTACCCATTTTATTTATTTTGGCCATCTTTGCCACATGTGAACAAGACTAAAGTCGCCGCTGAAAACTTTATCGATTTTCTGGTTGCCACTCCTGTGAATGCGACGGTGATGGAAGCGCAAAGGACCTATCCGGTTGGTTCTGGCAAACCCTCGCATGATGCGTATTCTCGGCTTCTGCACCGGCTTGAGCCAACAAACGATGAGCTTTGGCTTGAGGTGAAGGCGTAGGTGTGTCTGACCTCCGGGGTACTGATGCTGGATGATACGGTCCTGCTCGGGGGTTGGCGCGAAGGCGACCATTAATGTCTTCTGCTACAACACCCTCGACCTGATTGACGCAATGTTCATCTCAGACAGCACGCAAGGTGCCGATGTGGCTAACAACTTCAGCCGCTGCCCCAGGGTCCCGCCTCCCGGCTAACGGGCTTTCTCCCAGCCAATGCCGAGCTTTTACCCAAAGCTTGGAGCCAACACCTATGCTGGTAATCCCAAGGTCCTGAGTTGACCAAAAAGCACAAGACCCCGGCTTCTAAAATGCCGGGGGCTTGTGCTTTGAAGTAAGTTGCCAAACCTGTCAGGCGGCCCGCGACATTGGCAGGTAAAGCCGTTCCAAATGGCTTCTTAGCGCCCAGTTCACTGGGGCCAAATGGTCAGAGTAGCGTATTACCGTTGGATACAACCCTGCCGCCACCCGCTCAGAGCCATGCCTCTCGTAATCCGGTTCAACACAGGGCACCATCAACGGCCTAGTCACCCGCCGAAGCACCTCAACCCGAAATGACTCGGAGCCATACTTAACTAATTCAGCATCCGCCAAATCTGATAAACCTTCAAACGACCTTGCCAGTTTCAATTTGCGCTCCAGGATATCATCTTGCAAAATCACCACCCGGCTGAGGCGGTCTCCTACGCCTTCACTCGGCTTGCCTCGCAGTTCTATCCCCATGTTTTCGACATGCTTTCCACCCTGCTGGGCCACCAGTCGGCATGCTGTGTCCACCACTAACCGGATGGCATCCTGCACGGGATTGAATCCGTCCGCTGTAGGAGCGACCAACAAGTTGATGCCCCGGCCCAAAACATGGGTTGCAATCATCTCGGCAAGGTCGACAAAAAAAGCCCCGTCGTGGCTGACCAACCGACTATAAACAGCCTGATCAGTGTGGCTGCCAAACAACAATCCCGGAACAACACCACTAGCCTTTAAGGTTTCGCGGGAAGAATCAATCCGCGGCCGCCCCTTGGGACCAGACCCGTCGGTCAAAATGAAAACATCAGGTTTATTTTCCGTCAACCAACCAAAAACCCTCAGTTCCTGACCAGGATGCGTTCCCACATACAAGGCTTTGCACAGAGAATTGGCTTGGACCATGGTGCGGATTCCCGGGTGCGTGTTCAAGGTGTGGAAGAAGATGTATCGAAACAATCGGACTAATGCATTTCATAATTGAGTTAAAAATCAAACTACGACTATTAATCGAAAAAGCTGCTTCAGCCTGGCAACTTGGGAAAGAAAATCGTTCTTTACCGAGCATTCCTTCCACGCAGGTCAATCCTTCCTTGCTTGGTTTGCGGAAGGTACCTTCCCGGTCCGATGGATATTCCATGAGGCACATTCTGAATATCAAGGCACCCCAGGAGCACCAGAGTATGCAAGCACTCTGGCTGCCAAGCCCAATAGCATTGCTCATTTTGGCAGTTTTGGGTGTTTTCACCCAAACGGGTCAGGCTCAAACCGAGTTGCCACTCCCCAAACAGGCAAACAAGCCTAGCAGAGTGAACCCGGCTGAGATTGATCCACCAGCCGGCCCAATCATTCTCGAAGGCCCCAAACAGGCAAACTCGACAGCTCCCACAGAATTCAAGCAAGACAACAACCCCACTGATACCAGCCCCATCCCCATCAACCTGCCCACAGCGCTCATGCTTTCAGATGCCCGTCCGCTGATTGTCGATGCAGCAAAAGCTGCCGAGGCCGTTGCCGCCGCCGAATACGAAAAAGCCCATGTGCTTTGGCTTCCCAATATTTATGCGGGTATTGATTACTACCGCCACGATGGACTCTATCCGGCACCTTCCTCAGGCTTTCCCTATAACAATAGTCGTCAATCCATCACCTTGGGGCCAGGTGTTCAGGCCATCTTTGCCACCACCGATGCCATCTATACCCCCCTTGCCACCAAGCAGGTCCTTCGGGCCAAACGCATGGAGGTTCAGGCGGCCAAAAACGATGCACTTATGGAGGTGGCGGTTGCCTACTTCAATGTCCAGCAAGCAAGGGGCCGAATGGCCGGGGCGGTAGACACGGTTTTCAAAGGGCGCGAGTTAGTGCGTCGCGTCGAAAGTTTAGGCCTTGGACTGTCTGCTCCCATCGAAACCGACCGTGCCCGCACTCTCTTGGCAGATTTGGAAGAAGTGGCTGTGAAGGCCCGGGAAGATTGGCTAGTCTCCAGTGCCGAATTAGCACGATTGCTCCGTCTAAACCCATCCGCCAACATGGTACCCACCGAACCGCCCCACATGGCCACCCTGCTGATTTCACCGGGCCAAGAAGTGGACAATCTCATCCCTGTCGGTCTCACCAACCGTCCTGAACTGGGTGCCTCGCAGGCAATGGTTCAAGCCACCCTGGTGCGCCTGAAACAGGAAAAAATGCGCCCCCTCATCCCAAGCCTCGTCCTTCAAGGTAACAGCGGCGCAAACGGCAACGGCAACCCACTTATCGCAGGCGCAGCCGGATCCGGCCCCAATAGCTCCATGGAGATGGGCAGCCGCTTCGATATTAATGCGGCAGTGCTATGGGAATTGAAAAACTTTGGTCTTGGAAACCGGGCCCTCATCAAGGAGCGCGGCGCCCAGCGCTATCAAGCATTGATCGAATTGTTTCAAATTCAAGACCGGGTCGCGGCTGAGGTGTCCAAAAACCATGCCCAACTACGCTCGGCCACTGTTCGAGTCGGCCTCGCAGATACAGGCCTGCGCAATGCCATCACCAGCTTTGAAGGCAATCTCAAGGGAATGGGCCAAACCACCAGGTTTGGCGATGTCCTCAACCTGGTTAATCGCCCCCAGGAGGTGGTGGCCGCATTGGGCCAACTCGACGGTGCCTACAAAAACTATTTCCAGGCCGTTCAAGATTACAACCGGGCGCAGTTTTCACTTTTTAGATCTGTTGGGTACCCAGCAGAAGTCCTTGCATGCCAACGGGTAGGCGGCAATATTATCGATGTGGACACCAACCGCCCGTTTGATCTGCCACCAGTCACAGGCATCCCCTGCGCCAACCAAATGTGCACGGTAGCAACCGAACTCCAAGTATTGCCTTCTATTCCCTAAATTTTGCCGCCGAATTTACACCTAAGGTATGGCAGGCTTGGCTGTTTCCTTCGTTTCGGGCTTGATCACCTTCACAGGCGATTCGTCCTGCATCTCATCAGGGTCACCCTGAATCAATTCCATAGCAGCGTTAGGCGGCGCAAATAAACCGTCTTTCTCAATTGCCACTAACTCTACCCAAGTCCCATCCGTGGGCCCCAGCCGAACCCGAGCTTTTTTTGCTTTCCCGTCATGGTGTAGATAAACCACACGGTCCTCACCTCGCTTGACCACACATGCGGCTGGAATTGCCATAACACCCTGGCGAATGATTTTCACATAGCCATAGGCATACATGCCAGGTAGCAATTTCGTGTCGATATTTGGCAGGTCTATCTCCGCCCGCAAGGTGCGGGTCTGCAAATTCAATGCCCAAGAGGTTCTTGCCACCTTCGAGGAAAGCACCAGATCATTGAAGGCCTCAAGCCTCACCTCTGCGGGTGTACCCACTGACACATAGTTGGCATCCTGTTCCGGCACATCCACGAACACACGAACCACATCGGTCCTGGCGACCACAAATACAGGGGCCGCATTTTGTGCCGATTGCACAGGCGAGAATTTATTTGCCGATTGGTCGCCGGTTATCCCTTGGGTGAAGTCTCCGCGATTGGCATTCCTGAGCACCACAATTCCATCAAACGGGGAAGTGAGCTGCATATACCCCACCAAAGCCGCCAACCGCTTTTCATCAGCGTCCGCAACCTTCACTGTGGCATCGGCAGCCAAAACATCCACCCTAGCTTTGGCCAACTCTGCCTCACACGCCACCCGTTGCGCTTCCGCCACCAACACTCCCGAAAGAGCCGCATCTCGGGCCGCTTCGTTCGATTTGAGCTGCCGAGTCGATTCATCTAAAATTTGCTTATCCACCACACGCTGCTCCACCAGGCTGGCAAGGCGCTTCACTTCCGATTGCCACCTGACAACCTCCGCTTCAAACTTGCCAACATCCGCCCGGGCTTGGCCCACCTTGGCCACCGCAGCTTGCAATGTCCCAGCCGCCGCGTCCACAATCTTCTTGGCTTGGTCCACTAAAACCCTGTCCAAAAGCACCGTGGCCTTCTTGAACCTGTGCTCCTCGAGCAATTCCGGAATGAACAGGGTGGCCAATACTTGATCCTTCTTGACCTTGTCCCCAATATCCACATTCCATTTCTCGACAAAACCAGTCAGTTTGGGAAAAATACTGGTTTGTTCATAGGCGTTCACAAAAGCCGGTTGGCCAACAATACGCTGAATATCCCGCCTCACCGGGCTGACCAGGGTAACAGATGGCATGGTTGGAGCGGGAGGTGCTGGTTCGGCCTTCTGTCCGCACCCGGACAAGACCAGAATTGCCAAGGCGCCCAAACAAAAGTAGCGGCCAAATAAACCAATCATTTACCACCCTCCAGGGCGATTACTTTTGCATTCATATCCGCATGGCCGTGAGAAGGGGAACTACTTTCCCCTCCATCAAAGTTCAGGCCTTCCGGATCATCCGGATCAATCGAAACCGATTTCGGCTTGCGGTTGCCCAACATCAGGCTGAAAACAGCCGGCAATACCAGCAAGGTGGAAAAGGTCGAGCACAACAACCCGCCAATCACAGCCCGTCCAAGAGGGGCCTGCATTTGCGATCCTTCTTCTAGCGCCAAAGCCATGGGCAGCATTCCCATGGTCATCGCGCAGGCGGTCATGATGATTGGTCTCAAACGCCCGGCGGCCCCCTTGATGGCAGCCTCGCGCACCGACAATCCATCAAGCCATCGGTCATTCATGAAGGTGATCATCATCACCGAGTTCGAAACCGACACACCAATACACATGATCGACCCCATAAACGATTCAATGTTCAAGGTTGTGTTTGTCAGCACCAAGGCCGCCACAACCCCAGTGATCACCCCGGGCACAGCGGCAATCGAGGTCAAAGCCAACCGTGGAGCCTGAAAATAGGCGGTCAGCAGCACCAAAATCACAACCACCGCAATTGCCAACCCGATACCCAACGAACGAAACATTTCGTTCATGGTGCCAGTTTGGCCGCGTGTCATCAGCCGCACCCCACGGGGTGGAACACCGGCGTCGGCCACAGCCTTGTCAACAAGCTTTGATGCTGTCCCTAAATCGGTCCCTTCAATGTTGGCCGAAACACTGATGTACCTTTGCGAGGAGGTGCGATCAATCTGCCCAGGCATTGTGCCTGGCTTAACATCAGCCACATCACGAACCATCAGGTTCAAGACCGGGTTGACCATCCGCAGGGGCAGGTTCTCCACATCCAAAGGAGAGGTCATGCGCTGAGTTGGCACTAGCACCTCTACTTGATAATCGAAACCCGTTCGCTGATCCTGCCAGTAGTTCAACGCGACATAACGGCTGGAATTGGTCGCCACTAACACCGAATCACCAATACTCTGCACATCCACGCCGGATAGGCCAGCTTTTTCCCGGTTGATCGTCACATCCACCGTTGGATAATCGAGGGTTTGGTGAAACAGCACATCTCGCAGACAATCAATTTTCGCCAAATTGTCCCGAATCTTCGTGGCATGGGCTCGCACGTCGGCCAGATTGGGCCCATACACCACAATTTCCAACGGCGTGGGCGAGCCAAAGCTCATCACATTGCTCACCATGTCGCCCGGCTCAAAGCCAAAACTGATATTTTTCGCCCGGACTTCCGAATCAGGCTTGGGCACTCCGCGTGATTCAAAAACTGTCGCCAACCAAGGCGCGATTTCCTCAGGCAAAACCTTGCGCAACCTTTCCCGGAATTGATCAAGCTTAATGCCACTTCCTTCACGAAACGCCACCCGCAGCATCCCATCATCGGGCCCACGCATCAGCATGATCATGTTGTTCAAGCCATAGTAGGGTGCGATTTGTCCTGCGAATCCAATACTGATGTCAATCTGGTCCTTACCAGCCTCGCGCTCAATAATCTCCAAAATCTTTTGCCCCATTTGGCGGGTGATTTCAAAATTGGTGCCAGCAGGGGGCCGATATTTCAGCACAAACTGGCCCGAATCTATCTGCGGGAACAACTCAGTTCCCAAACGCGACCCAAGGAATATCAGCGACACCGTCACCAGGCCCAAATAAGCCGGAACCACCAAATAGCGCAGGGCCACCACCTTGCCCACAAAAACCTCGTAAGCGGCCTCAACCCGGTCAAAAAGACCTTTCTTGCCTACATGGTCTGGATTCAGCTTCAGCAACCAAACCGCCATCACAGGAACAAAGGTGCTCGATAGCAGATACGAGCTGATCATCGCAAAGCCCACACCCAAGGCCAGGGGCATGAACAAGGCCCTCAGCGGATCATCCATGATAAAGGCTGGGATAAAAACCGACAAAATACAGGCAAGTGCCAGCAAGCGGGCCACTGCGGTGATGCTATTACCCTTGCGAACCGCCCGGGCCAGAGACGCTCCCCCGTGGAATTGCGCGTGGATGTTCTCCACCTCCACCGTTGCCTCATCCACCAAAATGCCAATGGCTAACGCCAAACCACCTAGCGACATGATATTGATGCTGTTACCAGTCAAATATAAACCAAATAGGGATCCCAAAAGAGCCAGCGGTATATTCGCCACCACCACGATCACGCTGCGCCAATCCCCCAAAAACAACAGAATCATCAACCCGGTCAGCGCCGCGCCAATCACCCCCTCGGTTCCCACGCTTTTGATGGCGGTTAACACAGTGGGCGACTCGTCAAACTCAAAGCTGATCTTAACATCGGGGGGCAACACATCCCGGAAGGCGGGCATTGCTGCATAGATGTTCGCCACCACATCCAGTGTGCTGGCGGTGTCTTTTTTCAAAATTGGCAAATAGACGGATTTTTGGCCGTTCACCAACGCGTAGCCATAGTTCACATCTGTCGAGTCCGCGATGGTAGCCACATCCCGAATATAAACATTTGCGCCAAGCTTTAGAGGTATTTCACCCATTTCCTGGATGTTTTTCACCAGGGCATTGGTCGGAACTAGCGGCATCTGTTCGCGGATATACAGGTTACCCGCCGGAATAACCACGTTGCCCCGCATCAACGCTTGCACCACATCCTGGGGATTCAGGTTATAGCTGCGCAATTTGTCGGGGTCCACATTCACCAGAATCGAACGGGCATTGGGCCCGAATGGCGGTGTCCCAATTGTGCCCGGCACATTCTTTTGCACCAAAGGACGGATATAGTTGTTAGCAAGGTCTCCCACCATACCTAGCGGCGTCTTTTCGCTCTCGAAAACCAGATATCCGACCGGAACGCTACCCTCGTCCATCCGGATGACCAATGGCGGCAAGGTGCCGATCGGCATCTGCGCCATGGCGCGGGCGGCGCAGGCTGAAACCTGCGCCATGGCCAAACCCATGTCAGTACCCGGAAAAAACGCCAGCTTCACCAAAGCCACTTGCTGCAAAGAATGCGATTCAACTTGCGACACACCATCGACAAACTGAAACATCAACTCAAACTGGTTGACAATGAGCCCTTCCATTTGGGAAGGGCTCATGCCCCCATACTGCAGATACACATAAATACGCGGCAAGTTCAGGGGTGGGAATATATCCACCCGCATTTTCGTGATGGCCAAGGCTCCGCCACCGATCAAGGCGACCACCAGCATCATCATGGTGATCGGGTGACGCATGGCGAAAATGATCGGGTTCATGGTCTAACCTGGCTTCTTTGCGAAAATCACCCAAAGGTTATCCAACCAAATCTTTTCATTCACTACCCTAACAGGCAGGCCAGGCCGTAGGGTTAAAGCGGATAATTAAATCCGTACTTGCCGGTTGTGTCAGTTAGGCGTGCAGAACTCAAGGGAATGGTACAATCTAAAATCAAAATCGCCGATGCGGATTGCCAAACAAAACAAGCCGGAACAATAACTATGGGTCCGTTTTTCCTGGTAGTGGACGCTTTCACCGATCAGCCGTTCCAAGGTAACCCGGCGGCGGTTTTTCCTTTGCAAAAATGGCCTTCGAACGCTTGGCTGCAGAATGTCGCCTTGGAAATGAACCACGCCGAAACCGCTTTTTTGGTCCCGGAAGAGCAGGGCTACCGCCTCCGCTGGTTCACTCCCACGGTAGAGGTTGACCTATGCGGCCACGCTACCCTCGCAGCGGCCAAGGCGCTGGCTCATCTCGAGCGCTGGCCAAATACTGGCCCCCTTTGCTTTCAGACACGCAGTGGCGAATTGAGGGTCAACCTCCAAGGCAACAGCTTTGAACTCGATTTCCCTGTGACCCCACAAATCTCCTGCCCCGCCCCACCTGATTTGCTCGTTGGTTTGGCGACTACACCGATCTATGTTGGAAAAAACGCTATGGATTACCTGGTTGAGCTGCCATCCGAACAAGCCGTTAGGAACCTCCATCCCAACCAAAACCTTTTGGCAACCATCCCCTGTCGTGGCATTATTGTCACCGCCCTATCCGACTCGCCCGAATTTGATTTTATTTCCCGCTTTTTTGGCCCGGCAGTCGGGGTGAACGAAGACCCCGTCACCGGCTCAGCCCATTGCTGTCTTGCCGAATATTGGTCCAAAAAACTTGGCAAAAACCACCTGAGGGCCTACCAAGCATCGCGCCGTGGAGGCGTGGTCACCATGGATCTTCGTGAAGAACGGGTTATCCTGACAGGGCAAGCCGTGGTGATGAGCCAGGGCCATTTACTGGTGGAACCTTCATGAGCACTCAATCAAACGCATCAGGATACATGCAGGCAATGCAAAGCGACGATGAGTCCTTGCCCGTAGCCGCTTTGATTGAACAATATGTCAATGGGGTCTCCCTGCTCAGTCAGGCATTGGCCGGAATCACCGACGACCAGGCCCGTATGCGACCCGTACCCGGCAAATGGAGTTGCCTCGAGCTGGTCGCCCACCTGGCTGGAGCCGAAATCTTTTTCACCGACCGCATCGAACGGGTCATTGCACTGGATAAGCCCCTGCTTGTTGGCGTGGATGAACGGGACTACCCAGCCCGCATCGGCTACCAAGACTTGGTATTGGCCGATGAATCTGCACTTTTCATAGCATTGCGCGCTCACATGAAAACCGTGTTGCGCAGGCAACCACCAGATGCGTGGCAGCGTGTCGCCATCCACACCGAAACAGGCATGGTCACGCTGCGCCAACTCCTTCTGCAGCCTATCCGCCATCTCAATCATCACTTGGTTTTTCTGTTGGAAAAACGCAAGGCATTGGGCCTAGCCAACTGATTCCAAAAAACTATTCCCCCGGAGCTGAAAAAAGGTCCGGCTGCATTGCTTGGCGAATGATCGCTTTGGTGTCGTCCAAAAAACCGCCATTTAAAACCCAGCTCAAATAGCCGGGATCATCACGGACCACATCGGCCAAAAATTTCCCCTCGTGTTTGCCAAATGTGAATCGCGGTTTGCCACGCACGCTTTCAAAATTACCGGCCACATCCATCTGGTTGGGAAAACGCATCTTTTTGTCAAGCGCCTCAACCCCGCTAGGCAAATGCGGATAACGCGCCGCCATAGCGTCAAGCACCCTCGCTGTCGCCACGGCATCGGCCTCGGCTCCATGGGCCCCCTCATGGGTTTTTTCCAAATAAAACTTCACCGCCCCGGTCAGGCTGCGCGGCTCTTCCGCATGAAAAATCTCCATCGCATCTACCACCGCCCGCCCTTGCACCGAAAATTCCAGGCCAGACCTCCTGAACTCGGCATTTAAAAATGGCAGGTCAAACCTGCGAATATTGAACCCGCACAGGTCGCAGCCATCCAAAAATTCCAGCAAACCCTTAGCCAATTGGCGAAAGTGAGGCTCTCCCGCCACATCCGCATCAGAAATTTTATGCACCGCGGTGGCCGCCTTGGGAATAGGTATGCCCGGATTGACCCGCCGCGTTTTGGTCTCCACACCGCCAGCAGGCAACGCCTTCACCACGCTGATTTCCACGATCCGGTCCCGCTCTGGGCTGGTCCCGGTGGTTTCCAGATCAAAAATCGCCAGCGGGCGGGTCAACACAAGGTGTTCAAACATTGCCAAACAATCTCCGCATCACAATCCACTCCACCACCCAATATCCTATTCGCCACAAACCAAAACATTACCTTCAGATTAAAAAAGATAGAATAAACAAACCGCCCGTTCCGCACATTCGGTGCCCTATGCCAAATTCAAGCATCAAAACCTCAATCCCTGTCACCGGCGAACTCATTATCGCCGGGATCGCCATCGCCGGCTTGGCAATTCATGCTGTGCTGCGCCTGGGCCTGCAATACTTCAACATCTACCCCTTCCCTATTGCCAACCTGCCACTGGGCATGGTTTTGCTCGCCGGCATTCCACTCCTGAAAGGTTTGGTAATCCACCTGCTCAAATTTGAATTCAACTCTGATTTGCTGGCAGGGCTATCCATTCTCACCTCAATCCTCTTGGGCGAATACCTTGCTGGCAGCCTTGTGGTGCTCATGCTGTCGGGCGGTCTAGCTCTTGAGGCCTACGCGGTGCGCCGGGCCTCCTTTGCCCTGGAAGCATTGGCCAAACGCCTGCCAGCGTTGACCCACAAAAAAACCGGCTCCACTTTTGGGGATATCCCAATCAATCAAATAGCAGTTGGCGACACCCTGATCGTCTTCCCGCACGAAACCTGCCCGGTCGATGGCACGGTGCTGGAGGGCCACAGCACCATGAACGAATCCTACCTCACGGGTGAACCCTACCTGCTCCCCAAAACTGCTGGCTCGAATGTGCTCTCCGGGGCGATCAATGGCGAGGGCGCACTCACCATCAAGGCCGATAAAATAGCCACCGATTCCCGCTACGCCAAAATCATGCAGGTCATGCGCGAGTCCGAACAGTCGCGCCCGGCCCTACGCAGGCTTGGTGATCAAATCGGCTCCGTCTACACTCCAATTGCCCTGCTCATCGCCATCCTCGCCTGGCTCCTCAGTGGCGACCCCACCCGGTTCTTGGCCGTGCTGGTGGTGGCTACTCCTTGCCCACTGCTCATTGCGATTCCTGTCGCCATCATCGGTTCGGTTTCACTGGCCGCCAGGCGGGGCATCATCATCAAAGACCCAGCCGCCCTGGAAAAAATAGCCACTTGCTCTGTCGCCATATTCGACAAGACAGGCACTCTTACCTATGGCGAACCCAAAGTAACAGAGATTCTTCCAGCAGATGGTCATGCTATTGAGGAGATTTTGGCAGGGGTGGCCAGCCTGGAACGGTATTCTCGTCACCCCCTCGCCTCAGCCATGGTGGAAGCCGCCAAAGAAGCCAAAATCCCTTTGCTAGAAGCGGTGGAAGTTAGCGAGAAACCAGGCGAAGGCCTCAGTGGCATCATCCACGGGCGCGCCTTCCAAGTGACTAGTCGCAAAAAGCTGGCCAAGTGGTTGCCACAGGCATTGCCCATGTTGCCGCCCCCCGCAGGCGGGCTGGAATGTGTGGTTCTGCTGGATCAAAACTACATGGGCACCATCCGCTTCCGCGATGAGCCAAGGGCCGAAGGCAAATCTTTCATCCATCATCTCAAACCAAGCCACAACATCTCACGCGC
>Ga0255125_1000152_pt1 | contig 24006 bp, 17 predicted proteins | sample Law_Cont_RepC_8d_FD_188557 | JGI IMG/M metagenome (GOLD analysis project Ga0255125, IMG submission 188557) | Freshwater microbial communities from St. Lawrence River, New York, United States - Law_Cont_RepC_8d | ecosystem: Environmental > Aquatic > Freshwater > River | place: USA: New York...
TTCATCGCCGGGTGGATATCGCACTGGACGATGTTTCAGAGGAACCGTTGGTTTTTGATTGGCAAGCGATGGTGGAGCAAACCGATTTCGAGAACCACTACAAGCATTGCATTGGGATGTACCGCGAGTTTGGCAAGCACGTGCAACCCGTTTACATCTATCGCTGGTTTCGGGGCTGGGCCGCGAGTCAGGTGCAAGCCGTTCCGATTCACCCGTCGCAAGAAATTGTGCAAAAAACCGGCGGCGAAATCCGCATCCGACTGTCTGTTTACGACACGCCCGATGTGCAAAACGTTTTCAGAAAGTACGGCGATGATAGTTGGGGGTGATGTTGAAACTAATTAGAATTGCATTTCTTAGTGAATTATTCTTCGTGATAATTCACTAAATTCCAACACTGAAAATCGTTAAACAATGCCACTTAGAGCAATTTTAGACGGAAAAGATTTCATATCAATCTACCAAGATGATAACCAATGGAATCTATTAAAAAGCAAAATTCAATCAAATGATTCCGTACTACAGTTATCTTGCTGTAAACAAAAGGGGTTTTTAAGGATAAGTAAAAATGGATTAAAGCACTTTGTCCACGCAAGATCAAAGGAAGTTTGCAATTGGGAACCAGAATCTCAAGAACATTTAAAAGCAAAAATTGACATCATTGAATCATGTGATGAACACGGTTGGACGGCAATACCCGAATACTCAGAATCCAACTGGAGAGCTGATGTGTTGGCAATTAAAGGAGACGTAAGAATTGCTTTTGAGGTTCAATGGAGTAGACAAACACTTGAGGAGACAAAATTTAGGCAAGAACGATACAAAAAATCAAATGTAAGAGGTTGTTGGTTTTTCAGAATTGCACCAAAAGAGCTACGAGTATTTGATGAGGATTATCTGATTGCAGACAATACAATCCCTGCATTCAGAATATTCAAACAGGATGATGAACATATATTTGCACAGCTGAATCAACAGCAGTTACCCCTGAAATTTTTAGTAGGCAAATTGCTAAATAGAAAATTGAAAATTTGTAATAAGACTAAAGCTCAATCACCGCAAAATGTAGAAATTATATTTTTCAAAACTAATTGTTGGAAATGCGACAAGACCCAATATCTCTGGACAGTTGAAAGAAATCTAATTTCAAAGTGTAACGAAAAAATGACCACAATGAGCATGATGTGGAATAATAAAGACTTTGACAAAAATGCTGCCGTTTACGAAGCTGTCCGGAAATTTACGGCTTCTAAAGATGGGGAAGGTATAAAGATAGGAGAATTGAAATTCCGCCATAGTAAAACCACAAACCAAAGTTATTTATCACACGGTTGTTATTATTGCGATGCTTTATTTGGAGATTTTTTCGTAAGTGAAGAGAAGCTACATAACTATTATGACACCACCAACATTAGACATAACGCAATAGTTAATATTGATGACTATTCAGAAAGCGATTCACATTGGTGTTATTCTGAAATCGGCGATTTCTGTGAAAAGTAAAATTGAAAATTTCAAATCTTCAGAAAACCTTACTTTTGCTTTGTGCAAAATCAAACCCTCGCGAAACTCGTAGATTTTCTCAAGCATCAGCCCGAGCGACCCAATTCCAAACAAGCCCTCGTAGCGTGGATCTATGCTTTTCTGCTCAAAGAATCGGCCTCCAGCTTGTTCAAGGAAACCTTAGAGCCCACCGTTGATGCCTCCTTCCCCATTGTAAATCCACAAGCCACTGATTTGCTTGCGCAACAAACCGTGTGCATCAGCACATCGGAATTCTTGCTAGACATCATCCTTCTCGATGGCATCACGGCCAAGAACCAAACCAAAACCGTTATACAAACCATCACCCAACTGGAGGCCATACTGTCATACCAGCGACGACAAGAAAATCGCATGGCCTCGAACCGAAGTCGCCCAGCATACCTGCTGCTTCTCAGCACAGACCCCAAAGTGGCCTTTGGTGATTTGCAACGAAACGGGCACGACAGCAACCCGATATTTTCAATGCATCACGGCGCTTACTACAGCGACAACACTACCCCATTTTTTCATGGAAAAGACCTACTCAAATTGCAATCTACCTTTGAATTTGAATGGCGGGTCAACCACCAAGCCGATTACCATTTTTGCCTCGCAGAAATTCAACTGCCCATCGATTTCAACCAAAACAAATACGTCACAAACCATCAAACCCGACTCGAGCTGCCCAGAGGCGCGTATCGGGAAATTTTGGCGAACATCGCACACAATGAACTCAAGCACAACATCGTTGAGGTTGAAGAACTCATTGAACTGTTCAGCAAACATACTGAACGGGCGTTTCAAAAACAGTTGCAAAGCCAAGAATACCGGGAACTCAGTAGCGCCGAAAAAAAACAACTGCTTTCATTGGCGATGAACAGTTTCCGAGGGAAAGGCAATGCCGGCGCGTGCTATGCTCAGATTCATATCCATACCATCAACGACAAACATCGGATCCATTTTGGGGGCCTAAAATCACCCACATCCGATAAAAACTTATTAGTCATCTTGAACCCACCCGGGGATGACAAGGCCCGATACGGACAATACAAACGACTTAAAATCACCGCTTTCAATGCGGAAAAACACCAAGGATACGACGTCTTTTTCGGCAAAAAGGGCGAACTCCAAAAAATACTTTCATAAAATAAGAATTTCTTACTTTTAATTTTGTCTATTCAGAAAATATACATTTAGTTTGTTGTACAAAACAAACACACACCCATCATGGAAAAAATTCTCAACCTCAACCACCTCCAAGACATCCATGCGCTTCGGCCTTTTTTCGGCGACATCCGCCTGATCAAAGACGGCAAATACTTCCACATGGTGGGCGACCACTACCTCAATCATGCCGACTACGGCAGATTCACAAACATGGGCGATGTTTTGTATGCCGGACTCAACCGCATCTGCAAACTCACCCAAAAAATGCCCAGCGATTTCGCCGTGCGGTTGGTGCAGCCCAACCCCACCCTCGGCATCGTGAGCGTTGAACTCATCCTCGGCAGAGGGGCGGTACTCAAGCCCGATACCCTGGTGCCAGCCATTTGGATTCAATACAACCTCAAAACGCCGAAATACGCCAAATTCTCCCTGCTTATGTACCGTATTCAGTGCTCGAACGGACAGATGGTCCACTTCGATGGCTTTATCAACGAAAAAGTACCCATCGACAACATCAACCACATCCATCATCAGTGGTCGCCCTGATTCTACAACGCCTTATTTTATGCCTTTGAAGATGCGATGGTGGTAATGCGTGAGCGGGTGATTTCGCGTCGATTGATGTCGGACCGACTGATGCGCGTCTTCCGCATTGGCAAAGCCGAATTCAAATCTGATTTGCGCAATTTTGGTTCTCAGGACGAGCGCTATGGGATGGAATTGGATCGAATTCTGGAGCATCACATTGAGCGATATGGAGAAACAGAATATGCCATGTTACAGGCGGCCACATTTTTTGCTTCGCATGTTGAGCCGGAGTTGATGCGCGACCTCACCCCTGCCCAGCGTTTCAATGCGATGGAAAAGTACCGGGAACGACGGATGATTCAGGCTGGACGCTTGATGACACAGTTGGAGATTCAATCGCGCAAGTATCAGATACGCAAGCAGCTGAAGAACCGCAACTGGGAGGAGTTATTCAATTTCAAACCCACAGTTAAACCTTGGTAAGATGTTGAACCCCAGCCCCAACCTCGATGAGCAATGCCTGATAGTAACCCAAACGCTGAACGTGCTGGCACCCGGCATCAACAAAATCCTGTTCATTCGGGAAATTATTCCTGAAGATGTGCTGATCAGCGTCGAGTTGGTTTTTCAGACCGATGCGGCCTATCGCACCTACTTAACGATGCTCAACGATATGAACTATTTCAAGGCGAAGCGCGATGCTTGCGTCACAGAACAGAGTTTCGAACTGGCCGCGGACTATTCGGACAAATACAAGAAGAAGAAAATGATTTTACACCGGGCGATGCAAACCCTATCCTTCAAGAGCGGCAAAACCTACGCCGCCACCAAAGGCGCAACAATAGTGTATTTCAACCCGAGGGTGCAAGGGTGAATAGATGTGCCAAATTTTAAGAATTGAGGTCATTTCATTTTCAACAAAGTGTCCGCCGTTATTAAGAGAACGATTTCAATTTGTCCCAGATAGTAAATCATCAATAAAATTGCGTAATAACCGCATTTTCATTCAACCTGAATGACTTGAGATATTAAGTTTGACCCTAATTAGTATGCGGGGTAGAAAAACAAATTTTGAGAATTCATAATTTCACATGACAAAAAACACTTTAAATCGTGATTCGAAATTTATTTTTTACCTATGAAAAACAAATAGTAATAATTAGATTGCACACTACAAGAAATGACACCCACAAAACGAACTCAAAGCATACATACGGCAAGGACCCTAATGTTAAACGAACTTTCAAAAGTTATGGACTTTTCTATCGAATTGGATAATTACCAGGTGTCAATGAACAATAATGTTTTTGGTAAAAAATCACAGGATGGTGTCAAGAAGACAAGTAACTTTCTAACTCAATTATATGGCTTCGACATTTCCATACCTGCGTTTAGAGTCTTTAAACACTTTTGGTTGGAATGTGACCGTGATGAGAGGGCTCTTATTTCTTTTGTATTTGCGATGAAGAACGATTATTTGTTGCAAGAGAGCATATCCGTAGTTTCCAGCTGTAAGGCTGGTGATAAGGTTGTAATTGAATCAATGATGGAGAATATTGAAAAATTTCACCCCAAACGTTTCACCGATAATACATTGCGATCCGTTGCTCAGAACATCGCTAGCTCTTGGAAGCAAGCTGGGTTAATAACAGGTAAGGTGAAGAATATTAGAACCCAGCCCTATATTAGCTATAAAGTGGTTGCTTTCGCCATGTTGTTATCATTTCTGGAGGGTAATAGAGGGGATTTCATTATGCACAGCAATTGTGTAAGTGCATTGTGCCTCAATGATACCAAGCTGCGTGAATTGGCCGTAGAGGCCTCCAAAAGAGATTATTTGCAATACCAGTACGCTGGTAATGTTACTTCAATATCCTTCGACAAACTGATTAACAAAATAGGACTGGATGCAATCTAAAGTAGATCAATTAATAAGCGCATTTGAGACCGTGGTGAATGAGCCCTGGTCATCTGTTCTTTCTGGACAAGAAAGAATTTGGTTTTTGGTGTATGATCCAGCCGACCAAAGGAAAGTGGAACTAAGAATGGGTGATTTTGAAACAACCACCCTCAAAGCAAAGAAAAGATGGATTAGCATTTCGCTTAAAGAGTGCTTCCCAAATTGGATGTCCCAACACGACTACAAAGAGGAGTACTTTCAGGATCCAGAGAGTGTACTCGACCAGTTGGAGGCTGAGTTCAAGCAATATGCCATAGATTACCTTATTACAGAATTTGAAAAACAGGGAACAGATGACAATACCCTTATAGCCGTTCGTGACATTTCTGCTTTATTCGGATTCAGTCGATTATCGGACATACTCTCAGGTTGCGCAAGCTCCTTCAAAGGCAGATTGTTACTCTTTTTCCCTGGCGAATACGACAAAAACCAATACCGACTGCTCGATGCCAGAGATGGTTGGAATTATTTAGCTAGACCGATAACCGCATAACTCAATAAAATGAAGAACAAAGAATTATTTACCCTCAACCCAGATGACAACAACCTTGTCAATGATGGAGTGGTTGAAATTAATACAGCAAAAGATGACAAAGGCCTTGCCATTATTCGACACGAACTAAAAACCTTTGTTTGTGAAGGGGAATACCAAAATGGTATTCAACGCATCCTTCAGACCTACCTAAAACATATTGAGGAGCCTAAACAACCAGCGGTTTGGGTGAGCGGCTTTTTTGGTAGTGGTAAATCGCATTTGGTTAAAATGCTTGGTTACTTGTGGGAGGACTTCAAATTCCCAAATGGAGATACAGCCAAAAAGATCAAAACGTTGCCAGCGGATGTAAATGACTTGTTTATTGAGCTGGAAAGAAAGCAACAAATAAATGGGAGGCTTTCGGTTTCTGGTACGTTGAAAGACTTCCCTTCAGCAGATATACGGTATTCTTTCCTTCAGCTCTTTTTGAACGCTTTGGGATTACCGCAACAGTACCATCACTTCAAATTTGTTTACTGGGCTAAACAGGAAGGGATTTATGACCAGTTAAAAACCATGGTGGAAGCTCAAGGCAAAGACTTCAAAAAGGAATACGAAAACCTATTTGTTTCTTCAACCATTGCCAAAGCCATCTTGGAGCTTTTGCCAGGATTTGCCGAAAATGAAGCCAAGGTAAAGGAAAACTTCAAAGTCAACTTTAAACGAATTGATAGCATTAATAGGGATCAGTTTTTAAGTACCATCAAAACCGAAATACTGCCAATGTTCTATGGTGATAAAATCCCGATGACATTAATTGTATTGGATGAGGTGCAACAGTTTATTGGATCAGATGGCGACAAGAGTATAGATGTGCAAAACCTTGCACAAGACATTTGCAGCAATTTTGAAGGCAAGTTCCTTTTGATTGGTACTGGTCAAAATGCATTGTCGGAAACAAGTCTTTTGCAGCGTTTACAGGATCGTTTTACTGTGAAGGTTTCCCTGTCTGATGCAGATGTTGAGACAGTAACCCGCAAAACAGTACTTGAGAAAAAACCAACAGCCATAAGTTTGATCGATAAAAAATTGGATGGTTCTCTGGGTGAGATCTCCAGAAACCTATCTGGAACTGATTTTGGCTATGTAACTTCTGATAAAGCAACATTGGTGGCGGATTATCCGATACTACCATCCACCAGAAAATTTTGGAAGAAAATCCTTCAAGTGATTGATACTGCTGGCACTTCAGGCCAATTGAGAAGTCAACTGCGTATTGTAGATGAAAGCATTAAAAAAGTATCCGACAAAGACCTCGGTTATATCGTTCCTGCTGACTTGATTTTTGAACAAAAGCAATCCCAGTTATTGCAAAACGCCTTGTTGTTAAATGAAACCAACAATCTGATTGTTGGAAGAAAATCGCAAGCTGGTGATAGTGCCCTGGAAGGTAGAATCCTGAGTGTGGTATTCCTAATTGACCAACTCCCAAAGGATACTTCGGGCAAGCGCCTCAAATCAGATGAAAACACAATTGCTGAGCTACTTCTCGACAACTTAAATGAACCTTCTGATAAATTCCGTACAAAAATCAAGGAGCTTATTCAGAAACTGGCTGATGAAAAGATACTTATGCCTGTTGGTGACGAGTTCAAGCTCCAAACAAAAGTGGGACAAGAATGGGAGCAAGAATACACGGTACAAGCCCAGAAAATTGGTGGATCGGGAGATGACCTGATTCAGAATTTGCGTAAGGAGAAGTTGGTTGGTTTCTTTAAAGAAAAGACCCGAACAGTAAACATTACCCAAGGTACTTCAAAGCAAAACAGAGAGTTTGAATTGTGGGATAAATCCACCAAGCCGAGCACAGAGCAAAAGCTGAACCTATGGATTCGTGATGGTTGGTACGAGAGTGAAAGTACTGTAATGGACGAAATTAGGGCAGCAGGAAGTGCTACTCCTTTATCTTATGTGTTTGTAAAGAGGTTCAGAGATCCAGAATTACGCTCGGAGATCATTAAGTTTCTTGCTGCTGGATATACCATAGATAACATGGGCTTACCCTCAAGCCCTGAAGCTGAGCAAGCCAGAAAGAGCATGGAAACCCGAAAAGGCCTTGCCAAGGTGGCTATCGATGAGATAATTGAGCGGATATGTCTGGAAGCCAATGTGCTATTGGCTGGGGGCAATTTGGTTCAAAAGGGAAATATCCGTGAAAACATAGATGCAGCGCTCCACAGCATTGCAGACAGGCAATTCCCAGAGTTTAAAGCAAAAGCAGACTACACCAACTGGGGACAAGCCTTAAACAAGGCTATTGCAACCAATCCCGATGCATTGAACTCCATAGGTTATACGGGTGATGTGGTGGCACATCCTGTGGCTGCTGAAATTCTACGCTTTATTGGTAACGGAACCAAACAAGGTAAGGAAATCAGAGGCACGTTCATGAAGTCACCATACGGGTGGAGCCAGGATGCTATTGATACCATCCTGATCATGCTGAAGAATACCCAGCATATTTCATGTGATGAACCTTCATTGATAGTTGCTAAAATAAACAATGCAACCTTCAAGAAGGAAGTACATATTCTATCTGCTAAGGATAAAATTGCCATTAAGAGTTTGTTCCAAAAGGCTGGAATATCCTGCCCTTCCAATCAAGATCTTTTCCCTTTCTCTAACACTTATTTGGAGCAATTAAAAGAATTAGCCCTCAATGTAAGTGGTGATGCCCCCAAACCAGAACCCATCAACATCAGTTTTATAAAAGACATTGAAAATAAGCAGGGGAATGAAAGGCTTTTGGAGATTTTGGAGCAACAATCAACACTTCAATCCTCTTTTGATGAATGGACAGCCAAAGCAAAGCTGGTTGATAAAAGAATTCCGCTATGGCACTTATTGAGTGAGTTGGCAAGCCATGCTCCTGACCATGCTGACTTCGAACAATTAAAAGAAGAAATACAAGCCATCAAGGATAACCGATTGCTGCTTCAGGAGCCTGATTTGATTCAGCCTAAGCTGGATGAGATTACGGAAGAACTTAAAATCCGATTAAATCAGCTCAAGGAACGATACATTAAGCTGTACGATGATAAAATGAATGTGCTTCAGCAGGATGAATACTTTAGCAAATTGAGGCCCGACCAGAAGCACCGTATTTTGGCTAACAATCAACTGCTGGTCAAACCAGAGATTAAGCCATTGGATTCCGCTGGACTCCTTAATCTTTTACAGAAAGCATCTTTATATACCTGGGATACAAAAATTGCTGCACTGCCAGGTCAATATCAAGCAGCAAGGGAGGAAGCAATAGCCTTGCTTGCACCCCAAGCTACCAATTATAGCTTGCCCAAAACTACCATTTCCAATCAGCAGGATATTGAAAACTATATCGCAGAGCTGAAATCTGAACTGGAAGAACTATTAAAAACATCTAGCTCCATCATACTGAAATAATGGCGGTACTAACTCCACAACAACGAAACACCCTTGAAACTGCGGTTAGGCAGGCTCGAAAAATAGCCGAGGTTGGTGCATTTAACGCACTGAAGGCAATGGCGGTGAACCATCCTGAGCCATTCACTCACATGTCAGCCGAGCAGCGCACATTAAGAAACAGCTTGCGTAGCAAAGCACGTTTGCTGGGAGATGAATTACCCGCCAATGGAGCGCAGCGTATCGACAACCTTTCCTATGAATTGGCATACGAAACTTGGCACAAGATGTTGTTTGCCAAATTTCTGGAAGCCAACGATTTGTTGATACACACAGCATCAGGAGTAGCCGTTTCGATGGAGGATTGTGAGGAGTTAGCCTCAGATGAAGGGTATTTGGACAAGTGGGATGCAGCCGCAAATTATGCATCCAAGATGCTCCCTGCCATCTTTAGAACAGATGATCCACTGATGCAAGTGACGTATGCCACAGACGAGCGCATTAAGCTGGAGGAGATTATCGATGGGTTAGAACGTGAAATATTTGTTGCGGATGATGCATTAGGTTGGGTATACCAGTTCTGGCAGAGTGAAGCAAAGACTGTAATTAATGCCAGTGGCGATAAAATTGATGGAGCAAAACTGCCAGCAGTTACCCAGTTATTCACCGAACCGTACATGGTTCATTTTTTAATTGACAATACCCTGGGGGCTTGGTGGGTAAGTAGAAATCCAGGAGTGCAACCGCCCGTTAAATTTGATTATCTGCGCTTATTGGATGATGGAACACCTGCTGCTGGGGATTTTGAGGGATGGCCAGATAAAACTGCTGAAGTAACCTCCTTAGATCCCTGCATGGGTTCAGGGCATTTTGTGGCCTCTTTATTTCCTGTATTTGCGACATTGCGGATGCATGAAGAAGGTTTAAGCAAAGAAGATGCAACCGATAAGGTAATAGCCGAAAACCTCCATGGCTTGGAATTGGATGCCAGATGCACCCAAATTTCTGCTTTTAATCTCGCACTTTCAGCTTGGAAGTTTTGTGGTCATTACAAAGAATTGCCCGAAATGAACTTGGCATGCAGTGGAATTGCTCCAAAAGGCAAGGTGGAAGATTGGGTGAAACTAGTTGGAAAAGTTCATGTTGATGAAAAAGGCAGAATGGAAAATGGCATGAGAATGTTGTACGAACATTTTCAGTTAGCACCTGAATTAGGTAGCTTACTAGACCCTACTACCATTAAAGCAGATGTATTTACTGCGAGCTTTAATGATTTACAACCTGTACTTAAAAAAGCATTAGATAATGAAGCTGATAATGAACAGTTAGAACGAGGAGTTATGGCAGCTGGTATTGCTAAGGCTGGACAATTATTAGCAAAGAAATATACTTTGCAGATTACGAATGTTCCATATTTATCTAGAGGTAAGCAGGATGTGAAAATGGCGAATTATTGTGAGTCAAATTTTAATAATTCCAAGGGAGATTTAGCAACTGTATTCTATGAAAAAATGATAAAAAGTTGCAGTATTGGTGGAATAGCGTGTTGTGTAATGCCACAAAACTGGTTAACCTTAACGTCCTATAAAAATTTTAGAAAAGATTTAATAGATAGAAAAAAATGGTCTTTTGTTGCTCGATTAGGGGCTAAATGTTTTTCAACACCTATGTTTGATTTTAATGTTGTTTTAATAAGCATTCAAAATAGTCGTGATGAGAGACAAAATAACTCATTCTTTGGAATAGATGTAGCAGATTATAATAATCCATCAGACAAGGCAAATAATTTAGATTCGACTTTATTGCTTTTAGTTGAACAACTAAAACAATTAAATAATCCTGACTCAAGGATTGTAATATCAAATGAGACAGATGAAAAAAATCTCAAACTTCTTTCTCATTATGCAAATTGTAATATCGGGTTGCATGTTGGTGATTGGATGGCTTATAGAAGAAATATATGGGAAATTAATAGTTTTAAAGACGAATGGAGGACTTTGCTAAATTCAGTTTCAAATACCGTTGATTTTAGTGGATGTGATGACTTGTTATTTTGGCCTGAAAATGGTAAAATGCATATAGAGAATGAAAATGCCCGAGTTCAAGGATTTGCTGCATGGAATAAATCAGGTGTTGCAATCAGCATGATGGCTCAGTTACCAGCAACACTGTATAAAGGTGGTTTATTTAGAAATGGCATTAGTATAATTACCCCAAAAAAGGAAGAAAATCTTAATGCTTTATGGACATACTTAAGTTCAGTTAATTATAATGAGGATGTTCGTAAAATAGACCAGAAGTTATATGTAACAACAAGTACGTTGGTAAAAGTTCCTTTTGATTTAGAATATTGGCAAAAAGTAGCATCCGAAAAATATCCAATCGGCCTTCCAAAGCCATACAGCGATGACCCTACACAATGGTTGTTTCACGGTCATCCTATAAATACAGATAACCCTTTACAAGTTGCCCTTTCTCGTTTATTAGGTTATCGTTGGCCAGCAGAGAGTGATACTGAAATGGAACTGGCAGAGGAAGCGAGAAAATTGATTGATCAGGTAAAAGCCTTTGACCACTTGAGCGATGAAGATGGTATTTTCTGTATTCCATCAGTAAATGCAGAACAAGCAGCTGCTGATCGGTTACGAACCTACCTACAAACCGTATTTGCTAATTCGTGGGGTAACAATACCATTACGGAATTATTAGAGAAGGAAGGTGCTTCCGCTTCCAACTTAGAAGAATGGTTGCGCAAGGAGTTCTTTGTTCAACATTGCAAAGTCTTCCAGAACCGTCCTTTCATTTGGCATATCTGGGATGGCAGAAACGATGGCTTTGCTGCTTTAGTAAACTACCACAAACTCGATAAAGAAAACCTCTCCAAGCTCATCTATACCTACCTCGGTGACTGGATTCGTATGTGCGAAGCCAAAAAGAATAACGATGAAAGTGGTGCTGAAGGACTGCTAAGTGCAGCACTGAAATTAAAAGAGAAACTGGAAGCCATCCTGCACGGAGAAGCACCTCACGACATTTTTGTACGTTGGAAACCACTTGAGCAACAACCCATCGGTTGGGAGCCAGATTTGAATGATGGGGTGAGGTTGAATATCCGTCCTTTTGTGGAGGCGGGTTTGCTCCGAAACAAGTTCAATGTAAAATGGGGTGTTGACCGAGGCAAGAACCCTCCAGGAAGCCCTTGGGGTGAAATTAGAGACAATGACAAACACTTAACCTTGGCCGAGAAAAGAGAGGCAAGGGAGAACAAGAAATAAGGCATAATGGCAAACAGCATATTCGATAAAGTAATACAGGCACTTAAACAGGCTGAAAACCATAATAGTAATTTGATGGTGCGGCCTGAGGTCATTCTGTGGCCAGACCCTGAAAACCAATGGGAAGATGTTATTGGCATTCTTCAGCAGAACCTACCTCAGTTACTCATTTATGGTGAATACGATCCATCCTCAAAGCGAGGGCCTTCTATTTGGTTAAAATGTATGGTAGCCAAACTACTTCCAGAAGCTGATTGGGAGTCTGGAACTATTCCAATTATCTACCTGCCTGGAGTAGCCAAAAGTGACCTTCGTAATGTGGAAGAAGCTGGATTGTTTTTTCAACCTTTAATCGAATACCAGTATACAGGTGTTCTTTTCCTTCAAGAAAACGGTAGAGAATGGTCAATAATGGCCTTTTTAGAGAATCCAGTGAACGGACTGGGAGTAAAAACAACGAAAGACGCAGCTACGAAAGACGCTCTTAAAAAAGCATTACCGACCATTTTTCAAGATTCGGATGTATTACAAGGAAAGACTCTTGTTGATGCGGAATACCTAAATAACCTCCTATTCCCAGATCTAATTCCAAACATCCTGAAATGGATGTGCAAGGGAGATGGATTTCTTTCCCAGATGGAAAAGGGTAAAAGAGATGTGTTTGTGAATTTATGTAAAACACAATACGACTTTGAACCCAAGGAACAAGACATCAAGGCAATAGCTGAAAAGTTGGGGTCACAAAAGGGAAATTGGCAGTATGTGTGGCAATTGTATTCAACTGCTCCTAAAAAGTACCCAGAAATCGAAGAACTTCTTAGGTTTGCAAAACCAACAGACTTAGGAACTGGCATATTTGGTTTGCCAGAAGAAAGTTGGCCACAGGTAAATGAAGACGCAGAAAGCATCCTGTTGGCTGAGCTGAAGAAAACCGCCAAACTAGCTCCCAGAGAAGCAGCAAAAAATTTAAAAAGCTTAGCTGATAGCAATGCCAAGCGTTTGGAGTGGATCTGGAATGAACTGGGAAAAGCACCATTGGCAAATGCCATTCAGCATTTATCAACCATGGCTAAGCTATGTGTAGATGATGTTCCTTTAAGCACAATCATAGAATTAAAAGCCTATTACGAAACTTTTGGCTACAAGGCAGACCAGCACATGAGAAAGGCTTATGCCGCTGTTAAAACAGAGAAAGATAAAGAGGCTGTAAAATCCATTATTCAGCTGGTGTATCAACCATGGCTGGAGAATATAACAGTACAATTCCAAAAGCTGGTGAAGAGCGATACAACTATCTTCTCTGGACAAAAGGCCTCAGAAGAAACGGAGCAATTTGTTCTGTTTGTGGATGCCTTTAGATATGAATTGGCTCACGAATTTGCAGAGCGATTAAAGAAGTTAAAATATCAAATTTCACTAAACAGCTCTTGGTCGGCAATACCTTCGCTCACCCCAACGGCAAAGCCTAACGTATCACCTGTGGCTATCTCTGTTTCAGAGTCTAGCTCTATTAAGGAATTCAGACCACAGCTCAGTAATGGAAAGGATTTGCAAACAGCAGCATTTCGTGAACAATTAGCTAATAATGGATTTAAGCTAATTACTGCTACAAGGGATATTATTGCCAACGAAAAGTCATGGCAAGAGATTGGTGATATTGACACCAAAGGGCATTCAGAGCAGGCTGAGATGGTAAAGTATATCGATGTACTGTTCGACCAGATTTTTGAGGCGTTGGATTTGGCATTTGAAAAAGGCGTCAAGCGAATAAAAATTGTAACCGACCATGGCTGGTTGTTGATGCCAGGTGGGTTACCCAAAACACAACTAAACGAGGGATTAGCAGAAACCCGCTGGGGTCGTTGTGCTTTAATAAAAGATGGAGCCGTTACAGATCTTTTACATTTGCCATGGCGATGGAATCCATATGTTTTTATAGCGTATGCTCCAGGTATTAACTTCTTCAGAATAAACGAAGAGTATGCTCATGGAGGAATTTCTTTGCATGAATGCCTTGTGCCCGAAATGCTTATTGAAAATCCAAACTCGGATTCAGTTGAAGCTGATATCACAGGGGTAAAATGGGTGAACCTGAAATGTACAGTCGAAACCACCGATGTTCCTGATGGATACAAGGTTGATATAAGAACGAAGTACAACGATGAATCCACTAGCGTATTGGAAGCATCAAGCAAAAGTAAAAAGGTTATGGAATGCACAGTAACCTTGATGGTGGATGATGCTTATGAGTATCAGTCCGCAACGATCATTTTAATGGACGAGAACGACAGGATCTTAAACAAGAAACCAACTACAATTGGAGGATAATTAGAAAAATATGGAACTAGATATAATCGATCAAATTTCAGCAAAAGCCTTTGAAGGCTACATTGTGCGCAAAGACCTATTAGAGGGGTTTCGCAAAACCTATCCAGTGCCAACCTACGTTATAGAGTTCCTACTGGGGCGGTATTGCTCAACTACCAACGAGCAAGAGATGCTGGAAGGATTAGAAATAGTAAAACGCCAATTACAGGATAGAACAGTACGTGCGGGTGAAGAGGAGTTTTTTAAGTCCAAAGCGGAGAAAGAAGGCAAAGTGAAATTGATTGATATCATAACGGCAAAAGTGGATGATAAAGGAAACTACAATGCCGATATTCCAAGCCTTAGACTTTCCAAAGTGAGAATCCCCTCGGAAATGGTCTATGCCAATGATCGTATGCTAACTGGTGGGTTTTATGCAGAAATAGAATTGGAATTCGACAAATTCATTGCCGAAGAAAGTGGTGGAAAGCCTTGGGGGGTTGTGAATATTAGGCCAATACAATTATCTCAAAGGAATGTGCTAGAGGTGTTTTTCAAGGGAAGAGAGAATTATTCCTTGGAAGAATGGAAAGACTTTCTCCTGCGATCAGTGGGCATTGAACCTAGCAGACTAACAGAAAAGGCAAAAAATGTAATGTTCGTGCGCATGATCCCATTTGTAGAACGCAACTATAACCTTGTGGAGCTTGGCCCTCGTGGTACTGGGAAGTCACATTTGTATCAGCAAATATCACCCTATTCGCATTTGGTTTCTGGCGGAAAAGCCAGTGTGGCTAAGATGTTTGTTAATATGGGAAGTGGAGAACGTGGCCTTGTGTGTAAATACGATGTGGTATGCTTTGATGAGGTTTCAGGTATTTCATTTGACCAGAAAGATGGTGTAAATATCATGAAAGGCTACATGGAAAGCGGAGAATTTAGCAGAGGCAAAGAACCTATTAGAGCTGATGGAGGAATTGCCATGGTGGGCAACTTTGATGTGGACGTCGAGCATCAGCAAAGGGTTAGCCATCTATTTGGGCCCATGCCAAAAGAAATGCGTGATGACACTGCTTTTATGGATCGTATTCATGCATTTGTTCCAGGTTGGGATTTCCCAAAGCTTGATAAAACCTACTTCACTGCACACTTTGGCTTGGTTAGCGACTTTATGTCGGAATGCTGGACAAGGCTAAGAGACATAAATCGGACGACCACTGTATTACACCGAGTTGATTATGGAGGAGCACTGAGTGGAAGAGATACCACAGCAATAAATAAAACTTTGAACGGCTTATTGAAGCTAATGCAACCAAATCCGGAATCACCTGTTTCAGATGAATTACTTGAATGGGCTATCAAAATAGCGTTAGAATACCGGAGAAGGGTTAAAGAGCAACAAAAGCGAATAGGATCTGCAGAATACAGAAACACCCACTTCAGTTACCGAATTGGGGAAGACGGAATCGAAACCTTTGTAACAACTCCAGAGATACACAGCGAAAATACCATTAGCGATGACCCACTTCCACCAGGTCAAATTTGGGCTTTAAATGCAGGAGGACAAGAGGAAACAACAGGATTGTATAAAATTGAAATCAACACGAATCCTGGCTCAGGCGTAAAGATTCTGAACAAACCAGCACCTCCTCAATTTCAGGAGAGTGTTCGCTTTGCAGAGCAAAATCTATACAGCAAAGCAAAAGAGTTATTGGGCGACAGAGAACCGAGATCCACAGAATTCTCCCTGCAACTCAGAGCGTTTGATGCATCCAAAAGCGGAAATGGAATGGGAATGGCTGTATTGATGGCCATGTGCAGCGCAGTGCTTGAAAAAAGTACAAAAGGGGGCTTAGTGATTGTTGGTCAATTAAACCTTGGCGGCTCATTAGATATAGTTTACAATGCAGTTAATCTGGCAGAAATCGCTGTCGAAAAAGGTGCTACTACTCTTCTGATTCCTTTGAATGCCAGAAAACAGCTGAACGACCTTTCAGACGATATGATTACCAAAATAAATATCCAATATTATTCAGATTTAAAAGACTGCTTGATTAAAACACTTTTGGACTGATGGCTATACCTTTTCTTACTGAAGACATTTCAAATAAAATTGAAGAACTTGCTGATGGTTCAATAGCAATTTTTGGAACAACAGCTTTTTGGACCATTCATCCAGATTTTTTTAGGAGCCCTAAATTCCTTGAAATATTATCCCAGGAAAAATCATTTTTCGTCGTTGATATCTCGGAACCAACGATAGTCGAAAATGTTATCGCTTGCGCAGATAAAGGCGCAAATATTTACATTTACCTAAAGCGGGCCAAAGATACTTTATACAAGTACAATCACCTGTTACATTCAAAGATCATTCTATTCGAATATGACAGCGGTTACTCTTTGTTAATTGGAAGTGCAAACATGACATCACGCGCAATTAAAGGTATAAATCGCGAAGCTGGTGTCCAAATCAACCTATCCAAGTCTGCCGTACTATTGCACGAGGTTCTTGACTATCTGACAGAAATTAAACGAAATTCTATTAAAGTTGATCCAAGTAAAATGGATTTGTACAAGTTTATACAAAACCAAGACAATCTGGATAACCATTATGAAAATTGCCCGATGCTATACTTGGCAGCTCAAAACGAGGAATATAGTAAAATGATTACAGGGACAGTAATACAATTGTTGGGTTTAAATGACAAATTTCACCACTTTTACAGCAAATTGGAGACACACCACCAGCGAATAGCATTATTAATTGAAAATATAAACACCAACGAGACCAAGGTTTGTGTTTGTAGCCTGAAGTCAACTGGTGAAGTGGATTTGCACAATCCAGAAACATATCAAAAAGACTATGATGAAAGGTTATTATTCTACATTGGATTGACAGAATTTAACGGTGCATCTACCCCATCGTTTATTTATCCTGCCTCGAAAATACAAAAGCAAATGTTCTACATTGCTGATTTCCACGCAGAACTCCTGATTGACGAACTATATTCGAACATTTATTTCAATGAATATTCAATTAAAGATTTAATTAATCCATGGATAAGAGAAGAAACTATCCAATCTCATGAAGATGGTCGATTAGATCAACAAATCCAAAAATCAAGCGAAAATATAAAACCTTTCAATAAAAATAAGAAATATAATGCAAAAATACACTTTGAAAAAATAAACATGAATTTTTTCAAAGAAGGTTATTACGAAAAAATAACAAGTGAATTAACACCTTCTAAATTAAAACTCGAAAACATTAATCCCCCTGTGTTTTACTATGAGAATTTACATTCAGCTAACCATATTCAAACACTAATATCCGATATGGAATTAAATGCCGAAAGCAGAGAAAACACTATAAAGGAGATAGAAAAATTAATGGTTCAAAACTACAACTCGCTCGAAAAGGAAAGAAGAACAACACAAAGAAATATTCGATTATTTAAACCCAGTTTAATTCATAAAATTGACAGAATAGAAAAGAACAATTCATAAAATTGCGACGTTTTTATTCATGATATCACCTCCAACATTCTTTCATGAATTGATTCCCAATCAGCATTCAAGTTCACCGTAAATACTGAAAGCGGGTGGTTTTTAATGATATATTTTTCTGATAATTCAACATCTACAGTGGGGTATAACAAAACTCCCTCTGCTTGGGAATTGACTTGGTGCGAAGAGGAGCCTGAAACATTGCTCACATAGGCAAAAATCTGATACAAATTAGCACTATGAAACTTGTTGGTACCAAATTCTAAGCGGCCGTTGCTTAATGTGTTTCCATAAAATTTTGTGTCAATAATTATCTTTCTGTCACCGCTCTCCAACGTGATGTCGGTATACATAGCTGGTAGATAATCATGGCGATCTGCAAGCCATTTGATACGCTCTTTTTTCACGTTGAATTTTGTATGCTTTCGATAAAACTCAAACGCGAATCGCTCGAACAACTTTGCCAATTTATAATGATCACGGCTGATATCAACAAAAGTCCTTTCACCCGTTTTTTCATCCAAAACCGTATTTTCAAAAATTAAATGCGCAATGTTCAACGCCAAACTGTAGTGTTTGTTGTTTCGGTTGAAACTCACCAAACCAAACAAATGAAATTGCATTTCAATTGATTGAGCCTCACCCATTCTCAACAACGACCTCCTGATGTCTCGTTTTTGCATTGGAGCTATTTCCTGGTGGCGCAGTAAATTCAACAAAGTTGATTTCAACAATTGGTTCGCCAAAATATTTGAACTCCACTCATCGAACTTGCATGCCGCCCTCCCCTTTCTCAATAATTGTCGATTTAATGTCTGGTAAAAATCCAACTTCCCTTTGATTCCGGGATATTCCTCATTTACAGCAACGTAACTATGATCCAAATTACGTTTCAAGATCCACTCACACTGTTTCACAAACACATCACACAACAAGGGCAATAATGAATCATAATTAGATGCATCAACACCTTTTACATTGGCGTATTCCAAATCAGCACCCCAGCCGTAACTGAGGAGGTAATAAATATTTTTTATTGGAATGCTCATTTCAGCATACCAATTTTAGACTCAAGTAAACTGTCATCATCAAAATAATATTCCTGAAGTAACGGGATGATCTCGAATTCTACAATGCCCTTGTACCAGCCTTCATCAAATTCCAAGTTATCCGTAGGGGTAAAAAAACTATGACCTATTTCAAAGCCGACACCCAATTCTTCTGAAATTGCTTTATTCAAATCGTTCAACCGGTTGACAATTTTATCAATCATCTCAATCTCTACATCATGAGAACTTAAATATTTCTTGAATTTATCTTGAAACTCAGGACATAACGTGAAGAATGCAAACCTCCGTCTTAATGCATAATCAACTACTGCAAGTGACCTGTCCGCTGTATTCATGGTACCAATAATATGAACATTTTTAGGCACATAGAAGCGACTCTCTTCAGCGTCTGAATACATCAAATTGATTGCATATTCAGGCGAACGTTTATCGTTTTCAATCAACATGAGTAACTCTCCAAAAATTTTACTCAAATTACCACGGTTAATTTCATCGATGATCAAAAAATACGGCTTATCAGGATTTTTCAAAGCACGGGCACATAGCTTGTAAAAAAGGCCATTTTTCAACTTAAAACTGCCCTCTTCTGTTGGACGATAACCCTGAATAAAATCTTCATAAGAAACACTCTGATGAAACTGAACCATTTCTATTCGTGCGTCGTCCCTCTCACCCATCAATGCATAGGCCAATTTCTTGGCGACAAACGTTTTCCCAGTACCTGGAGGACCCTGCAGTATCACGTTCTTTTTATGCTTTAGTGTGGAGATGATTTTCTCCAATTGCTCATCGCTTACAAAAGAATCTGATTTGAGATTTTCGAAAGTGTATTTGGGAATGTTTGAATCGTATTCCAACGAAAGAATCGCATCAAATTGGATTTGTGTTAACGGGTAAAGACTGCCTTGGTTGTTCTTTACTACCTCAGCGTCTTTGAAATCTTTGACTTGAATCAAGTCTTCCCACGCGACTGGTCTATTCAAAAAACGCTGTATCTTAAATCCAATTCGCTGTACTTCGTTTTCATCTTCGTGTAAGGCGGCTGTACATTCAAAAATTGCCGACACCTTCATACTTGGACTCGACTCATAACCAACAATTAAATCACCTGGCTTGATGGATTCAAAACAATCGAACATGCGGCGTTTGTTTCCTTTGTCGTTGTATGCCGTATAACTCTGATACTGGCCAATTTCGAAATCCGCGATCTTCCAAATTTTCGGATTGGCATTGAGCCAATAATGACTGATATTCTGATAACCAGTTGATTCAATAATTGATATTTCTTTGATGATTAAGTCAATTAATTGCTGGACATATTCTTTGTACTTAGTAATTTCGGTAAGAGTTTTTTTTACAATTTGATACTCTGCGGTCCAACTGCCCTGTTTCTTCCAGTCTACTTCAATTTGATGAGGATATTGCTCATCAGAAGCATTGTATGTATAGGATGATTTCACAACACCATATCCAATATACTCATGCAAACCTCTTTTTGCAAAAACTACGTCACCGGGTTTTATCTCGTTCGCAATATTCCACAATGCCAAAGCATCATTTTTTCTATCCGAATTACTATTTCGTTTTGCAATGAGCAACTCTTCATTTAAATCAGCTTTGTCATCAAACTCCCTCAAATCCCCCAATTCATTCCATCCTAAAGCATAAATCCCTTGTTTGACAAAATAATCCCATTCCGATGCTCCAGGACCTGGGGCGGCTACCCAATACTTTACGCCAATCTCAGAAATTTTTTCGCTGTATTCTTTGTACAACCAATTGGCATAATCAATTGTATTCAAATCTGCTGGCTTGGAGTTGTATAAAAATTCATACTGCTCTGCGAGTGTCGAATTTTCAAAATTCATACCCAACGCTTTACAAGCCTTGAGAATCACATCCGTTTGATAAATTGGCAAAAACCGGTCTGGGTTATACAAAAAAGCTATTTTCCACTGAAGTGCTTTCCCGAACTTACCATATTCAACGTCTAGTACTTTTTGATAATTTGCTTCGAGCGATGCTTTAACAACATCCAAAACCAATTCACGCACTTTTGGGAAAACAACTTCTGGTTTATCACCGAGATCTGTAAACCAACAATATTCACCATCGGTCATGCGATTCTCTCGTGAATACACCGTACTCTTATTACTTCTCCTGTATATTCTAAAACTAAAGGAACTGCCTACACCAGATCCACCAACTTCTCGTGTTTCCCGCTCTAACCAGTAGGTAAATGATGTCTTTTCAAGGTTTGTATACTCTTCCAAGCTCATGGTTTTCAATTTTTCCATAGGCCATATTTCTTGAAATTTGAGAATTATTGAATGTTGGGATGAGGGTTTTGTCATTTTTGCAATTTATGGAGAAAATACCATAAAAATATTGGGATTACTTTGGGTTACTACGGAGATGTTATTTGTTAAAGCACAGGTAAGTGGGGCAACTTTTTAAACCCTCCAAAGTTGATTTAAATTTCAAAAAAAGAAATACTCAAGAGATGTAAGTCAAACCCTCACAAAGCTGCGCGCAACCCCGTACCCGCAGATGCGAACACATCCAAAGCATTTGCAACTAAGTAACAATTTCCAAATAATTGTTTCATTTTACAAAAATTCAGATTCATCTGAAATGAGATAATATCCCGTGCCTGCAGGATTCAGTTCGAGTCTAGGTTAAACCGTTGTTTACAACGGTTTACTTGTTTTATAAGATTTTACACTCTTCTAGTTTTTTCACTTTTGCTCTAGCAGATTATCGTTGAAATAGAAGTAATGTAATTTCCGACATTTCAATCAACTACATAATTGTATTCACCAGGTGCGATATGATTATTCCTTTTCTGACCTTTTTACAATTTATATATATAATCAGTCCATTCGTTTTGACCGTCCGGGTAAATGACTCTGTATTTAATCAACTTCGCTGATTTTGAATAGATTTGTTCTAGAAATTCTTGTATATCCAAAGCTTCTTCATCATTGTGATTTTTGAAATTTTCATATTCTGAGTATTGTTTCATGACTTCATCAGAAACATAGACTGGCATCTCTCCTTGGCTGTAGTATGCAAGTAATATTTCATCCGGCACGTCCAACGATCGGATATCATACACTAAATTAATCCCAGAAATTGGACAATAATAAAAATAGCGCTCTGTTTCAGCGAATTCCTCTCCCCTATCTTCGGGATAAACAACTTTGGTTTCCATATTTATTTTAAAAAGAACCCTGCGGCAACTTTTGCCCAATGTTCCCATTTTTCAGATGCATCAAAATATGGATTCGAAGCCATCATCGCTTCTCGAGGTCCGGGGATTGAATTTCTAATCTCACGGCCATGCTCACTAAAAATCTGTGAAATCAACATGCCCACTTCATACCTCTCTTGCTCAAGTTCCAAATGGTGAGATAAATCATCAAATCCATAACGTTTAGAATTCGATTTTATATTCTGAGACTCCAGGATCCATTGAATAACAAGACTCCCGCTTTCTTCTAATACCTCAAATTCACCAATGTCATGCGCTTTACCGAACATTTCGGTGGACAATTGCGGTCTTTTCCTCTTCCTTAAACCTTTCCGTATTTCTGCGAATTCTTCAATTGATGGCATAATTAGAATTGTTTATTAATGTTTTATTACACAACATAATTTCTGTAAATGACCGAAACAAAATCGCCCAAATCACCATCGGGATGAACTACAACCCATTGCATCAATGTTGTATCTTCTGACTTTACATCACTCAGATAATCCAAAAAATGAAAATAGTCAGAATCTTCGTTCTCACTTTTTAGTAAAAATTCTTGGTACAGAACATTAAATTCACTTGAAACATAATCTGGCTCTCCAACCATATTATTTTCAATATATAGTAATTCAGGTGGATACTCCCACCCAACTTCTAGCAAATTGTTACCTGTGTATGGACAGTAGAGAACGAATCGTTCTTCGTAATCATACTCATCTCCGAGATCAACCGCTGTAAATGATAAATGAATCATACTTTAAAATTATTCAAGTGTAAATAGAATTCCATGGAATACCAAACAATGTAATTAAACAGTATTCAACAACAATACGTCCACCTGTGACTTGGTGTCCCGCGGGATGAAGGTTTGCTAAATTTTCTCCGTTGACGAGGAATCGAGGGATTGGTTTCGGGGGATTTAGAATTTGGTAGGTGAATAATACGAACCACTTATAAAACGATTTCCATCATTCTATTTCTTTCTATACTTTTTGATTAGTTTCGTATCTAAACGACGAGATAATAGAAGAAAATACCAAACCGATAATAAAAAATATGGACAGAATTTTAAAACTACTCGGACTATTCATCATAATTTCATGGGGGTATGGCTGCGCAGCATTGCAACCAAAGTTGCGACCAGCAACAAGTGTAAAAAATGCCAGCTTGGACAGTTACAGGTATATTTATGTCACTCAGACAAATAGTTTGACATCAAGTTCTGGAATCACAATTAATGGAGATTTACTTTCTACATCGAACACCGTTAATCCAGCAGATTTGATTACTGGCATTTTTATAAAAGAAGGATTAATTAGATTACCCGAATTAAAACCAGAGTTGGCTGAAGAAACTTTAATTATAAATTACGGCGAAAGCGGAAAACGCAATACTGGCTTAGGAGGCTATACACTTGAAGTGACAATTCAATTAATTTCAGCAAAGACGAGTTCATTAGTTTGTTCCTGCACAGCAGAAGGCCAAGGCTCAACTGA
>Ga0255125_1000153_pt1 | contig 23892 bp, 21 predicted proteins | sample Law_Cont_RepC_8d_FD_188557 | JGI IMG/M metagenome (GOLD analysis project Ga0255125, IMG submission 188557) | Freshwater microbial communities from St. Lawrence River, New York, United States - Law_Cont_RepC_8d | ecosystem: Environmental > Aquatic > Freshwater > River | place: USA: New York...
ATCCTGGTCAATATTGTAGTGAATGCCCGCTGACGTGAAGCCCTGGTGGACCCCGGCTCGATAAAATGGGTGGATGGTGTCCACGACAACTGCCTACAGCCAAAGTCGTTATCGCGTGAACGTGAATGAGGGCTTGGATGGCGTGGTGCGCGTGTCGACGGGCGGGCAATACGGCACGGGGGCCTTGCTTTGGGGTGGGCAGGCGGTGTTGACCGCGGCGCATTTGTTCTCGGGGGCCCTGTGGTCTGGCAGGGTCCATTTCGAGACGGCCGATGGCGCACAGACCCTGTCGACGAGCAAGGTGTTGCTGCACCCGGGCTATGTGGGGGACGGCAACCATGACCTGGCGCTGGTCTGGTTGTCGGGCAGCGCCCCTGTGGGGGCCGACCGCTATGGCCTGTACCGTGAAACGGCGCTGTCCGGACAGCGTTTTGACCTGGTGGGGTATGGCCGTCCCGGCACGGGTGAGTCGGGTGTGCAGGAGCCGATGCCAGAGACTTACATGCGCTTGAAGGCGCAAAACACATTCGATGCCGAAGGGGTGCAGCTCAAATCCGCCATGGGCGCTTCGATCAAGTGGTCGCCCGTGCCGGGGTCGCAGTGGTTGGCAGATTTTGACAACGGGCTGGAGGCCCACGATGCGCTGGGCCAGTTGATGGGCCGCAAGCATCTGGGCTTGGGCCTGGATGAGGGCATCGTCTCGCAGGGTGACAGCGGCGGACCCGCTTTGGTGGGGGGGCAGGTGGCGGGTGTGACCAGCTTCATCGCCAGCCTGTCGCTGGGTGTGGCGCAACCCGATGTGGACCAGGTCTCGAACAGCAGTTTTGGCGAGGTGGCGGCCTGGCAGTCGGTGGGGTATCACCAGCAGTGGATCGACCAGTCCTTGCAGGCCAGCCACGTGGGGGCCCCAAGCCGGCCCGAAGATGTCCGCAAGCAAGTGGCCGAGGGCGGTGAGGGGACGGCGGTGGTTTTTTTCTTGCTGCAGTTCACGGGTGTTCGTGCGGCTGCCGATATGTGGCTGAGCGTGGACTACGCCACCCGCGATGGCACGGCCAAGGCGGGGGAGGATTTTTTGGCCACCCGGGGCCAACTGGTGCTGTACCCCAACGAAACGCAGGCGGTCATTCCGGTGGAAATCATCGGGGACCGCGTGGCTGAGCCGGATGAGGTTTTTTATCTGGATGTGTTCAACCCGGTCGGTGGCGGTTTCGGCCCGGGCGTCACGGTGTTGACGGGCATGCGCACCATCTTGAACGACGACGCAGGGCTGTGGGGATGAGCCCGCCGGCCCCCTGAGCTCAAGTTTTGCGGTTTGCAGCCGAATTCTATAGACGGAGCGCTGACATGTTGTGCAGCGCTCGTAACCTGGGATGTGTCAACGATGTTGCGCCTTTGGATGTCTGTGTTGGGCTTGCTGCTGCTGTCGGGTTGCGCCAGCGTTTTGCATGGCGACATGCAGCAGGTCCATGTGACGGTGCTCTGCAAGGACCGGGTGGTGCCAGCAGCTTGTGCGGCACAAAATGCCAAAGGGCTTTGGCATTTCCGGACCCCGGCGAGCATTGAGGTGCACAAAGACATGAGCGCATTGCAAATTGCCTGCAAGGCGCAGTTTTTCCCCGAGATCACGGCCAGCGTGCCTTCCCAACTGAATTTGTCGATGGCCGGTAATTGGCTGGTCGGTGGTTTGGTGGGGGCGGGTGTCGACGTCTACCGAGGCGCAGGCTTTGCCTACAATCCCGATGTTCGGATCGCCTATCCCGCATGCCAGTGAACACAAGCCGCAAGGATTTCCCATGAAAAATGTCAGATGGTGGTTGATGTGCAGCGTGCTGCCCGTGTTGGTGGCTTGTGGGGGCGGGGGCAGCAGTTGCAAGTTGTTGGGCAGCGCCCTGTGCAACTCAGAAGATCCGGTGGCACCTGTCGCGCAGGCGGGGGCCAATCAGAGTGTGTTGCTGGGCCGTGGCGCCGTGCAACTCGATGGCAGCCGCAGCACCGATGCGAACGGTGATGTCATCTCTTACCAGTGGACCCTGTCGGTGAAGCCTTTGCGCAGCACGGCCACCCTGAGCGGCGCCAATTCGGTCAGGCCCACCTTCACGCCCGATCTCACGGGCACCTATGTGTTTGACCTGGTGGTCTCGGATGGCAGGTTGAGCTCAACGTCCCGGGTGGCGGTCACCGCTTCCGAGGTGAATGCGCCGCCGGTGGCCAATGCCGGGGTGGACCAAAGTGTGGTGGTCAATGCCGTGGTGACGCTGGACGGACGGGACAGTTCGGACGCCAACCGGGACGACCAATTGACCTTCACCTGGTCGCTGGTCAGGCCCGATGGCAGCTCTCAGGTCTTGACCGGTGTGCGCCCGACCTTCACCGCTGCGTTGACGGGCAACTACACCGCGAGCCTGACGGTGCGCGACGGCGTGGAGTCCAGCGAGCCGGATGCGGTTCGCGTGGTGGTGTCGGCGGTCAATGCAGCCCCCGTGGCCGCGATTTCTGCCTTGTCGGGTGTGGTGGTGGGCAGCTCGGTGCAGCTCAGTGCGGCTGGCAGCACCGATGGCAACCGGGATCCCTTGACCTACCGGTGGTCTTTGTTGAGCAAACCCATGAAGGCCACGGGTGCCTTGGCCGACAGTGCAGCGACTTTGGCGCCGCCAACCACCATGGTCAATCCGTCGTTCACCGCCGATGTGGCGGGGGTGTATGTGGTCAGCCTGGTGGTGCACGATGGCAAAGTGAACAGCGACCCGGTTACGGTGGCGGTGACGGCATCTGCCGCGAATTTGCCCCCGGTGGCCAATGCAGGCGCCGAGCAGGTGGTTGCCTTGGCCCAGCCGGTGACGCTGACTGGCAGCGCCAGCACCGATGCCAATGGCGACACCTTGTCTTACCAGTGGTCCTTGACCACCCGACCCGCCGGCTCGACCGTCACCCTGACCGGTCCGAACACCGTGTCGCCCACTTTCACGCCGGATGTGGCCGGTTTCTATGTGGCCACCTTGACCGTGGACGACAGCAAGGGCGGCACCCATGTCTCGAGGGTGTTGATCAAGGTGGAGTGAGTTTGAAAATTTCATATAGGAATGGGGGTATACTCCCTTCCTATATGAATTTTCAGATCCGTGTCCCTCTTCACACCACAGCCGAGCAACATGCTCGGCTGTGTGCTTTGCGCGTGGTCTTTGCGCAGGTTTGCAATGAACTGGCGCCCCATGTGCAGCAGTCGCGGGTCTGGAACCGTGTGGCTTTGCACCATTTGCATTACCGCGCATTGCGCGCGCAGTTCCCGGCCTTGGGCTCGCAAATGGTGTGCAACGCCATTTATGCGGTCTCCAAAATGGCCCGGCTGATCTACCAGCACCCCCAAAGTCCTTTCAACCCGGCGCTCAGGCCCGCAGCGGCGTTGCCACTGTTGCGTTTTGCCGACAACTGCCCGGTGTACTTTGACCGCCACACGCTGAGCATCAAGCCGGGTCAGTTGTCCCTGTTCACGATGGACGGGCGCATGCGTTTCGATCTGTCGCTGGACGAGGCCAAATTGGCCATTTTTGACCAGGCCAAGCTGCGCGAGATTGTGCTCAATGAGCGCGCGGACAAGGTGTTTGAGTTGTCTTTTTATCTGGATTCGGCCGAAGTGTCGGACCTGCCAGCGGGTGATGCGCCTGCTGTGACGAGCTCGGAAGGCGCTGCGCCATCCGGTTTGATTCCCGAATATGTTTCTGTCGAGGTGGCTCCATGAAGTCTGGTTCTGCGGTATCCGAATTGCGCACGGCGCTGTGGGAGAACAAGCCGGCCTGGCGCCAGGCGGTGCTGATGAGCTGGGTGATCGGTTTGCTCGGCTTCACGCCCACGGTGTACATGTTGCAGGTGTACGAGCGGGTGGTGAACAGCCGCGATGTGACGACGCTGCTGATGCTGACGGTGGTGACTTTGGGGGCCTATGCGGTGATGGAGCTGATCGAGAAGTTCCGCTCGCGTTTGCTGTGGGGGGCGGGCATCGAGTTTGAATTGCGCATGGCCGACCGTGTTTACAAGGCGATGTTTGATGGTCTGCTGAAAAAGCAGATGGGCGGCGCCTTGTCGGTGCAAAACGATTTCAAGAGTGTGCGTGACTTTTTCAACAACCCGGCCTTGGGGGCATTTTTTGAATTGCCAGTGGCGCTGGTCTCCTTGGCGTTGATTTTCGCCATCAACCCTTTGCTGGGTTGGGCGGCCTTGTTGGGCGCTGGGGCGCAGACCCTGGTCACCTGGTTGATTCAGCGCACCTCGCGCGAGCCTTTGCAGGAGGCGCAGCGCCGCTCCCAGGAGGCGCAGAACTATGCCGAGGCATCGCTGCGCAACGCCCAGGTGATGGAGTCGATGGGCATGCTGGATGCGGTCATGGACCAGTGGCAGAAAAAGCAGCGGGCTTTTCTGGCGCACCAGGCCCAGGCGTCCGAGTCGGCGGGGGGCTTGAATGCGGTGTCCAAGTTGCTGCAGCAGTTGATGGGATCGGTGCTGCTGGGTCTGAGCGCCTGGTTGCTCTTGTTCAACGAATTGAATGGCGGCGCGGCCATGATGATCATCAGCTCGGTGCTGGGTGGGCGCTTGTTGTCGCCGCTGACCCAGATTGCCCAGCAGTGGAGTGCGGTGGCCACCGTGACCGGCGCTTGGATGCGTTTGTCGAGTTTGCTGGACAACGTGCCGGCCCGCGAAAAGAACATGGCTTTGCCCGCGCCCAAGGGCGAGCTGACGGTGGAGGGTTTGGTCGCCGCAGCACCGGGCCAGACGCAGCCGATTTTGCGGGGTTTGCAGTTCGGCTTGCCTGCGGGGCAGGTGCTGGCGGTGGTGGGGCCTTCGGCCTCGGGCAAGACCTCGCTGGCCAAGCTCTTGCTGGGCATCTGGCAGCCGCAGGCGGGCAAGGTGCGCCTGGACGGCGCAGACGTGCACACCTGGGACAAAACCGAGCTGGGACCGCATCTGGGCTATTTGCCGCAGGGCGTGGAACTGCTGGACGGTACGCTGGCCGAGAACATTGCCCGTTTTGGGGAGCTGGACATGGCGCGCGTCACGCAAGCTGCGGCTTTGGTGGGTTTGCACGAGTTCATTCTGGCTTTGCCCCAGGGTTACGAGACCCCTGTGGGGCGCGATGGCGGCTTGTTGTCGGGGGGGCAGCGCCAGCGGGTGGCCCTGGCGCGTGCCTTGTATGGCAACCCCGTGTTTGTGGTGCTCGATGAGCCCAATTCGAGCCTGGACGATGCGGGCGATGCGGCGCTGGCCCAGGCCATTGCCACCATGAAGTCGCGTGGCACGACCTTTGTGATCAACACCCACCGCACCAGCGTGTTGTCGGTGTCCGATCGGGTGCTGGTGCTCAAGGACGGGGCCCAGCAGTTGTATGGACCGACCGCTGAGGTTTTGCAAAAGCTGATGCCCGCTGCGGCGTCCGTGTCGGCGCAGTCTGCTTGAGGTGCGAGATGACAAACAACAACATGGCCTTGCGTGATCCCTTGTCCACTGTCATGTGGACGTTCAAACGCGAATTCCTCACGGTGGCGGTCTTCAGCATGGTGGTCAACCTGTTGATGCTGACCCCCACTTTGTACATGCTGCAGGTGTATGACCGGGTGCTGCTGAGCCACAGCGAGTTGACCTTGCTGGTGGTGTCGGTGTTGACCTTGTTCCTGTTTGGCATGATGGCGTTTGCCGAGTGGGTGCGCTCGATTTTGCTGGTACGCACCGGCGTGAAGCTGGACCAGGCCTTGAGCCAGAAGGTGTTCCGGTCGAGTTTTCTGTCGTACCTGAACCCCTCCGAGTCGGATCCGGCCAAGGCCTTTGGTTATCTGATCAGTTTGCGCCAGTTCATGACGGGCAACGGGGTGTTTGCCCTGTTTGACAGCCCATGGGTGCCAATTTACATCGGGGTGCTGTATTTGTTGCACCCGGTGCTGGGCTGGGTGGCGATGGTGTTTGCCTTGGTGCAGACCGCGATTGCCTGGTACGGCCACCGGCTGGGCAAGAAAACTCAAGAGGAGTCGGCCCAGACACAGAACGATGCGCAGAAGTTCATGCAATCGAAGTTGCGCAACATCGAGGTGTTGTCGTCGATGGGCATGCTGGACGGTTTGTTTGCCCGCTGGCAAAAGCTGCAGCACAAGGCCTTGTTGCAAGGGGGCTCGGCCCAGCAGCGCCTGGGCGTGGTCACGGCGTTCAGCAAGTTCATGCGCTACACGCAACAGTCGCTGAATCTGGGTGTGGGGGCGTGGCTGGTGATCGAGGGGCAGATCAGCCCCGGCGCGATGATCGCGGCCAATGTGCTGATGACCCGTGCCCTGGCCCCGATCGATTTGCTGGTGATGTCCTGGCCGGGCTTCCTGACGAGCAAGACGGCTTATGAACGCTTGCGTGTGTTGATGGGTTTTCAGCACAAGGGCCGCGAAAAGGTCCTCAAGGACGTGCCGCTGGGCCAGTTGAAAGTGGAGGGCTTGACGGTGCGCGTGCCCGGTCGTGACAAGCCGGTGCTGGACAAGGTGGATTTTTTGGCGCTGCCCGGCACGGTGACGGTGGTGTTGGGGCCATCGGGTTCGGGCAAATCGACCCTGGCGCGTGCCATGCTGGGCATTTGGCCCGAGTTTCAGGGCCGCCTTTTGTTGGACGAGCAGGACATCACGCAGTGGACGCGTGAGAGCCTGGGGCCGCATTTGGGCTACCTGCCGCAAGACATTGAATTGTTTGACGGCACCATCGCCGAGAACATCGCCCGCATTGGCGAGGTGGATTCGGAAAAGGTGATTGCGGCAGCGCAGGCGGCAGGTTTGCACCCGATGATCCTGCGCTTTCCCAAGGGTTACGACACCCGGGTCGGGCAGGCCGGATCGTTCCTGTCCGGGGGGCAGCGTCAGCGCATTGGCCTGGCCCGTGCGTTGTATGGCCAGCCGGTGTTGGTGGTGCTCGATGAGCCGAACGCGAACCTGGACGACGAGGGCGAAAACGCTTTGCTTCAGGCGGTGCTGTTGCTCAAGCAACAGGGCAAAACCGTGGTCCTGATCAGCCACAGGCAAGGGGTGCTCAAGGTGGCCGATCGCCTGGTCATCATGCAGGAGGGTCAGGTGGTGGCCAGCGGTCCGCGTGATGGCGTGCTGGCCGCCTTGCAACAGCAGCGCGAAGCTGCAGCGGCAGCTGCACAGCCTGCGTCCTAATTCACCGGTTATCGGTCAGTCAATTCGATTTTTTGGGGTCTGTGATGTTGAATCAAAAATTGTCTGCTCAAAAGAGCGTACCCGCCCAAGATGTGAACGCCAAGGCCATGGGCGAGGAGGCCGCGCTGCGTGCGTCTTCGGACACGGCGGGCATTGGCCGCAAGGGTTTGTGGGTGCTGGGCCTGGGTCTGGGGGGCTTTTTGTTGTGGGCGGCCTTGGCCCCGCTGGACGAGGGCGTGCCCACGGCGGGCGTGGTGAGCATCGACACCAAACGCAAGCAGGTTCAGCACCTGTCCGGCGGCATCGTCAAGGAGGTGCTGGTGCGCGAGGGTGAGGTGGTCAAGAAGGACCAGGTGCTGATGCGCCTGGACGAGGCGGTGACCAAGGCCAACTTCGAGTCGGTGCGTCAGCGTTATCTGGGCCTGAATGCGATGCAAAGCCGTTTGAAAGCCGAGCAAAGCGGGGCCGACAAGGTGACGTTTTCGCCCGAGTTGATGGCCGCGACGGCAGACCCTTTCATTGCACAGCAGGTGAACAACCAGCGCCAGTTGTTTGAGTCACGCAGGCAGGCATTGCGGGCTGAACTGCAGAGCATGCAGGAGTCGATCCAGGGCCTGCGTGCCCAGCGTGATGCCGCCCAGGCGGTGTTGGTGCAGCGTCAGCGCCAGCTGGCGCTGCTGAACGAGGAGCTGGTCAACATCCGTGAACTGGTCAAGGACGGTTATGCCCCGCGCAACCGCCTGCTGGAAATCGAGCGCATGGTGGCCGATGTGCAGGCCGGGGTGGCCGATTTGAACGGCAGCATGCTGCGCGCGGGCAGTGCCATCGCCGAGACCACGCAGCGCAGTCTGGCGCGCCAGTCGGAGTACCGCAAGGAAGTCGAGACCCTGCTGGCCGATGTGTCACGCGAGGTGCAGGCCGATGCGGAAAAATTCAACGCGTCCCAGGCCGATTTGAAGCGGGTGGACATCCGTGCCCCGGCCGATGGTCAGGTGGTGAGCCTGGCGGTGCAGACCGAAGGCGCGGTGGTGGCGCCGGGCCAGAAGCTGATGGACATCGTGCCGGAGCGTCAGGTGCTGGTGCTGGAGACCCAGATACCCCCGCACTTGATCGACAAGGTGCATGCGGGCCTGTCCACGGACATCCGCTTCAACACCTTTGCGCACACCCCCCAGCTGGTGGTGGCGGGCAAGGTGATTTCGGTGTCGGGTGATTTGCTGGCCGATCCGGCGAATCCGCAGATCAGCTACTTTCTGGCGCGGCTGGAGGTGACACCCGAGGGGATGAAGACCCTGGGCAACCGGCAGATGCAGGCGGGCATGCCGGCCGAGGTGGTGATCAAGACCGGTTCGCGGTCCATGCTGACGTACATGCTGAACCCCTTGCTCAAGCGCTTGGCCGGTTCCATGAAGGAGGAGTGATGACTGTGTCCGTTCGTCATACCTTGTGGGGCCTGGCCCTGCTGGCCGTTTGTTCGTCAGCCCCGGCCATGAATTTGCTGCAGGCCTATCAGGCCGCCCTGGACCAGGATGCCAATGTGCGTGCCGGCCGCGCGGCACTGGCTTCGGGGCTGGAGCGTTTGCCTCAGGCGCGGGCGCAGCTGTTGCCCGTGGTCAGCGCCAACATGGGGCGCAACCAGAACCAGTTGGCCACCACATCGACCAATTTGCTGGGCAACAACTCGGTCAGCCAGGACAGCTATTACAGCTTCAACAATTCCTTGTCCTTGCGCCAGCCCTTGTTCAATTTGCCTCGTTATTACCAGTTCAGGCAGGCCGAGCACCTGGTTCAGGAGTCGGTGGCCAATTACGACCGCGAGGTGCAGAACCTGGTGGTGCGGGTGGGCGGCGCTTACATGGAGGCCTTGCTGGCCTCGGAGAGCCTGAAACTCGTGCAGGCCCAAAAACGCCAGTACACCGCCATGGTGGATGCGGCCCGCAAGGCCTTGGCCGCCGGGACGGGCACCCGCACGGACATTGACGATGCCCAGTCGCGCCTGGACATGGCACAGGCCAACGAGCTGGAGGCACGCCAGCACGAGGACTACACGCGCAAGCAGCTGGAGCTGATGGTGAACCAGCCGATCACCCAACTCTCAGGCCTGGGTGATCGGGGTGTCGCGGCTTTGGGCCCCGTGGCCAACGGTTTGCCCCAATGGGTGGATCTGGCGCATGCCAACAGCCCAGAAGTCAAGGCCTTGATGGCCCGCCTGGAGGCGGCCGACAAGGAAATTGCCAAGGCCCAGTCTGCCCATGCGCCGACGCTCGACGCGGTGGCGCAATGGTCTGACAGCGGCAACGAGAACGTGACGCGGCTGAACTCCAGGTTCGAGAACAAGGCGTTTGGTTTTCAGCTGTCGGTGCCTTTGTACCAGGGCGGTGCCGTCAATTCCCAGGTTCGTCAGGCGATGGCAGAAAAAACGCGTGTCGAAGAATCCCTCGAGTCCTTGCGGCGCGATTTGAATTTGCGTGTCCACAAGGAATACCGCGGCGTCACAGAAGGCTTGCTGCGCATCTCGGCCCTGGAGCAGGCGCTGCGCTCGGCCACGCAGTTGCTCGACTCCACCGTCAAGTCCCAACGCGCCGGGGTTCGCACCACGCTCGATGTCCTCAATGCCGAACAGCAGTTGGTCACGGTCAACCGCGATCTGATCCAGGCCCGCTATGTGTACCTGATGTCCCGACTGCGCTTGTCGTCCTTGGCAGGCGTGGACGCCGCCTCCGCCGTCTCCGACATCAACCAGGCTTTTGCGCGTTAATCGGGATCTGACCCCGATTAAATTAATTGGGGTCAGATCCCGATTAATTTTCCGTTTCAGCCGGCGGACCCCAAGGCCAGGCCGGCGTGCTCGCGCAAGGGGTGAAAGTGGATTTTGGGGAAGCGCTCCTGGGCCAGTCGCACGTCGTACGGGCTGGTGCACAAATACGCCAGGGTGCCCGCCGCGTCGAGCGCCAGGCGTTGCGGGTAGGCGTGGGTGAATTCGCGCAGCTCGGCCGGGCTGTCGGCGGTGATCCAGCGTGCGCCGGTGTACTGGCAGCCTTCTAACCGCACATCGCAGTCGTATTCGGCTTTGAGGCGGTGCTGCACCACTTCAAACTGCAGCTGGCCCACCGCGCCGAGCAGCATGGGGCCGCCGATTTCGGGCTTGAAGACCTGGATCGCGCCTTCTTCGCCCAGCTGGTCGAGGCCGGTTTGCAGTTGCTTGGTGCGCAGCGGGTTCTTCAGGATCACGGTCATGAAGAGTTCGGGCGCAAAAAACGGCAAGCCGGTGAACTGCAGGTTGGCGCCGTCGGTGATGGTGTCGCCCAATTGCACGCCGCCGTGGGTGGTGAAGCCAATGATGTCGCCGGCATAGGCTTCGTCCACCGCTTCACGCCGTTGGCTCAAAAAGGTCACCACGCTGGTGGGGCGCAGTTCTTTGGCGGTGCGCTGCACCTTGAGCTTCATGCCGGGGGTGTATTTGCCAGACGCCATGCGCACAAAGGCGATGCGGTCGCGGTGGTTGGCGTCCATATTGGCCTGCACCTTGAACACCACGCCCGAAAACGCGCTGTCTTCGGGCTGGATCTCTTTGACCACGGGTTGCTTGTTGACGATCAGGTGGCTGGTGCGGGGCTTGGGGGCCGGGGCCAGGTCGACCAGGGCGTCGAGCACTTCCATCACACCGAAGTTGTTCACGCCCGAGCCAAAGAACACGGGCGTTTGCTTGCCTGCTAAAAAGGCCGCTTCGTCAAAGGCAGGCGAGGCCCCGGTGGCCAGTTCCATGCTGTCCATGGCCGCTTGCCAGTCCGAGCCAAAGCGCTCGGCCAGTTGGGCTTGCTCGGTCAGGGGCAGGGTCTCAAAGTCTTGCGGGCGGCGCTCGCTGCCCGACTCGAACACCGTCATGGCCTGCGAGCGCAGGTTGATGATGCCGCCAAACGATTTGCCCTGACCCACCGGCCAGGTCATGGGCACGCAGGGCATGCCCAGCTCGCGCTCGACCTCGTCCAGGATGTCGAGCGGGTCGCGCACCTCGCGGTCCATCTTGTTCACAAAGGTGATGATGGGCGTGTCGCGCTGTCGGCAAACCTCGATCAGGCGGCGGGTCTGGGCTTCCACACCGTTGGCGGCGTCGATCACCATCAGGGCCGAGTCCACCGCGGTGAGCACGCGGTAGGTGTCCTCGCTGAAGTCTTTGTGACCGGGGGTGTCGAGCAGGTTGATGACGTGCTCGCGGTAGAGCATTTGCATGACCGAGGACGCCACCGAGATGCCGCGTTGCTTTTCGATTTCCATCCAGTCGCTGGTGGCGTGGCGTGAGGCTTTGCGGGCCTTGACCGAGCCGGCGATCTGGATCGCGCCCGAGAACAGCAGCAGCTTTTCGGTCAGCGTGGTTTTACCGGCGTCGGGGTGCGAAATGATGGCAAACGTCCGGCGACGCCGGGTTTCTTGGGCGTAGGTCACAAGGGGTCCTGAAGGTCTGGCGGGCAGCATGCGGTGCCCGTGGCGGCCGAGCCCGGTGGGGACTGGCAAAAGCCGTGATTTTACCGGGCTCGGCCCGGTGCTTGGCCGCAGCGTTTCAGGTGTAGCGCTTGCTGCGCAGGTTGTTTTTCATGTCGCGCAACACGGGTTGCAGTTCTTCGCCGATGCGCAGGGCCACGGTGGTGGCCAGGATGTCGATGATCAGCAGGTGCAGCAGGCGCGAGACCATGGGGCTGTATTTGTCATAGCCCTCGGGGTGGTCGGCCGTCAGGTGGATCTGCCCGGCACTGGCCAGTGGTGAGCCACTGGCGGTGATGACGATGGTGGTGGCGCCTTGCTTTTTGGCGATGTCGCAGGCGTCCATCAGGTCGCGGGTGCGGCCCGAGTTGGAGATGATCACGGCGCAGTCGCCGGGGCGCAGCATGGAGGCGCTCATCACCTGCATGTGGCCGTCGCTGTAGGCAATCGCGTTCACGCCCAGCCGAAAGAACTTGTGCTGCGCGTCCTGCGCCACGATGCCGGAGTTGCCCACGCCGTAAAACTCGATGCGGCGGTGGGTCTTCTGGGTGGCGGCCAGGGCTTGCGCGGCGTGTTCCAGCGCGAACGAGCTGGCGTCGTTGCGGTACTTCAAAAACGCGGCCACGGCGTTGTCGATGACCTTGACGGTGATGTCGCTGGTCTTGTCGTCGGCGTCGACGCTGCGGTGGATGAAGGGCACGCCCTCGCTCACGCTGCCGGCGAGCTTGAGTTTGAAGTCGGACAAACCGTCGTAGCCCATGCTGCGGCAAAAACGCACCACGGTCGGTTTGCTCACATGGGCGCGGTCGGCCAGCTCGGTCACGGGCAGGTTGGCAAAAGCGCGCGGGTCGGCCAAGACCAGTTTGCCCACGCGTTGCTCGGCCGGGGCCAGGGAGGGCAGGGACGCTTTGATGCGATCAAGCATGGGGATCTCCGGTTTAAATTTCTTCGGACCAGCAAAAGCCGTCGCGCGCGATCATGGCGCTGGATGCGCTGGGCCCCCAGGTGCCTGCGGTGTAGGGCCGTGGTCCGATGGGGTCGCCCGCCCAGTGCTGCAAGATCGGCTCGACCCAGCGCCAGGCTTCTTCCTGTTCGTCGCTGCGCACGAACAGGTTCAGGCGCGCGCCCAGCACGTCCAGCAGCAGGCGCTCGTAGGCGCCCACGCGTTCGCTGCCAAAGCGTTTGTCAAAGTCCAGGTCCAGGTGCACCGGGCTCAGGGTCTGGCCGCCTGCGCCCGGGCCACGCTTGCTCTGGCCCTGGGCAAACAGGTGCAGCTCCAGCCCGTCCTTGGGTTGCAGGTGGATGACCAGCTTGTTCACCTGGCCCATCGGGGTCTGGAAGATGTCGTGCGGTGTGGGGCGGAAGTTGATCTCGATGTGTGCCTCGCGCGAGGCCATGCGTTTGCCGGTGCGGATGTAAAACGGCACCCCGGCCCAGCGCCAGTTGGCGATTTCGGTGCGCAGGGCGACAAAAGTTTCGGTCTGGCTGGCGGGGCTCACACCGGGCTCGTCACGGTAGGCGGTCACGGGCTGGCCGTCCACATTGCCGGCAGCGTATTGACCTCGGATGACGTGTTGGCTGAGCGTCTCGGGTGTCCAGCGCTTGAGGGCGCGCAGCACCTTGAGCTTTTCGTCGCGGATGGCATCGGCGTGCGCATTGATCGGCGGCTCCATGGCGATGGCGCACAGCAGTTGCAGGGCATGGTTTTGCACCATGTCTCGCAGGGCACCGGTGGTTTCATAAAAACCGCCGCGCTTTTCCACACCAAGTTCTTCGGCCATGGTGATCTGGATGTTGGCGATGTGCTCGCGCCGCCACAGCGGCTCGAACAGCGCATTGCCAAAGCGCATGGCAAACAGGTTCTGCACCGCGGGCTTGCCCAGGTAGTGGTCGATGCGAAAGATCTGCTGCTCTTTGAAGACCCGGCCCACCACCTGGTTGATGGCGCGGTTGGAGGCCAGGTCGTGGCCCAGCGGCTTTTCCAGCACGATGCGCGTTTTGGGGGTGTTCAGGCCGCTGGCGGCGAGCTGCTCGCAGACGGTGGTGAACAGGCTGGGCGCGGTGGAGAGGTACATCACCACGGTGTCGGTGTCGCGTTCGGCCAGGCGGCTGGCCAGCGCGGCGTAGGCATCGGGCCTGGACAAGTCCATGCGCAGGTAGCACAGCAGGCTGGCAAAACGGGCAAATTCCTCGGTGTTGGGGCGTTTGGCGCCGTCGACCTGTTCGAACCGAGTTTGGATTTGCTGGCGGTATTGTTCGTCGCTCAGGTCGTCCCGGCCCACGCCGATGATGCGGCCGCCTTCGGGCAGCGTGCCGTGTCGGAAGGCCTGGAACAGGGCGGGCATGAGTTTGCGCCACACCAGATCGCCGGTGCCGCCAAAGAAAACCAAATCAAAAGCCATGATGTTCTTGAGTTACATGAAAATTTGATTTGTAATGTAACTTTGTTTCAAAGATAATTCAAGACAGTTTTTCAAAAAAAAGCACCATGAACCAACTCGACGCCCTCAAACAATTCACCACCGTGGTGGCCGACACCGGTGACTTCAAACAGCTGGCCCAGTTCCAGCCGCAGGACGCGACGACCAACCCGTCCCTGATCCTGAAGGCGGTGCAAAAGCCCGACTACGCGCCCTTGCTGGCCGACACCGTGGCGGCGCACCGGGGCCAGCCGCTGGATGTGGTGATGGACCATTTGCTGGTGCGTTTTGGCCGCGAGATCCTGAACACCATTCCGGGGCGCGTGTCCACCGAGGTCGACGCCCGGTTGAGCTTTGACACCAACGCCACCGTGGCCCGCGCCCGGCGCATCATGGCGCTGTACGAGGCGCAGGGCGTGGCCCGTGAGCGGGTCCTGATCAAGATCGCTTCGACCTGGGAAGGCATCCAGGCCGCCGCCCAGCTCGAGCGCGAGGGCATCCGCTGCAACCTGACGCTGCTGTTCTCGTTTGGCCAGGCGGTGGCCTGTGGCCAGGCCCGGGTGCAGCTGATCTCGCCCTTTGTGGGCCGCATCTACGATTGGTACAAGAAGTCTGCCGGCGCGGCCTGGGACGAAGCAGCCATGGCCGGCGCCAATGACCCGGGCGTGCAGTCGGTGCGGGCCATCTTCAACCACTACAAAAAGCACGGCATCGCCACCGAGGTGATGGGCGCCTCGTTCCGCAACGTGGGCCAGATCACGGCGCTGGCCGGTTGCGATTTGCTGACCATCAGCCCCGAGTTGCTGGCGCAGCTGGCCGCCACCGAGGCCCCGCTGGGTCTGGCGCTCGATGCACAAGCCGCCCAGGCCATGGATTTGCCCGCCGTGCAGCATGACGAGGCCTCGTTCCGCCTGGCCTTGAACGAAGACGCCATGGCCACCGAGAAGCTGGCCGAGGGCATCCGCGCTTTTTGCGCCGATGCGGTCAAGCTCGAAGAAATGATGAGGAACGCTTGATAACACCCTGTGTAGGAGCGCACCCTGTGCGCGATGGCCCGTGAACCCCGTTCACCTGAATCGCCCACAGGGGTGGGCTCCTACAGAGCTCAGCCCGATTTCAATAACTGCTTCGCCCACAGGGGTGGGCTCCTACAGAGCTCAGCCTGATTTCAATAACTGCTTGCCCGATTGAAAGTTCCACATGCGTTGTGACCAAACTCCGGCTTGGAAGGCCCTGAAGGCCCACGCGGCCAAGGCCACGGGTTTTGATTTGCGCACTGCTTTTGCGCAAGACCCCAGCCGTGCCGAGACGCTCGGCCAGCATGCCCCCCACGTGTTTGCGGACTTGTCCAAAAACCTTGTGGACGCAGCCACCGAAGCCCTGTTGCAAGACTTGGCCGAGCAGACCGGTGTGGCCGCGCACCGCGACGCCATGTTCCGCGGCGAGCCGATCAACAGCACCGAAGGCCGCGCCGTCATGCACTGGCTGCTGCGCCAACCGGCCGGCAGCTTGCAAGGTGCGCTGGCGGCGCCGCTGGCGCAGGTGCACGAGACCTTGGATGCCATGCTGGCCTGTGCCGAGCAGGTGCGCGCCGATGGCGAAATCACCGATGTGGTGAACATCGGCATCGGTGGCTCAGACCTCGGGCCGCAGATGGCGGTGCTGGCGCTGCAGGACTTTGTCGTCCCTGGCAAACGTTTCCACTTTGTCTCGAATGTGGACGGCCACGAGTTGGCGGCGGTGCTGCGCGGCCTGAAAGCCGAGAACACGCTGTTTGTGATCGCCTCCAAGACCTTCACCACCCTGGAAACCATGACCAACGCCCGCTCGGCGCTGGGCTGGTTTCAGGCGCAAGGCGGCCGCAATGTGGCGCGCCACTTTGCCGCCCTGACCACGAACGTGGCGGCGGCGGCCGAGATGGGCATCACCACCACCTTCGGTTTTTGGGACTGGGTGGGTGGGCGCTACTCCCTGTGGTCGGCGATTGGCCTGCCGCTGGCGATCGCCATCGGTGCCCAGGGTTTCCGCGACCTGCTGGCCGGGGCGCACGCCATGGACCGGCATGTCCAGACCGCGCCCTTGGAGACAAACTTGCCGGTGCGGCTGGGCCTGCTCGATGTCTGGTACCGCAACTTCTTGGGCTACACCAGCCGCTCCATCGCGCCCTACCACAGCGCCTTGCGCCGGCTGCCGGCGTATTTGCAGCAACTGGAGATGGAGAGCAACGGCAAGCGGGTCGACCGCAACGGCCAGGCGCTGCCTTATGGCACCTCACCTGTGCTCTGGGGCGAGCCGGGCACCAATGGCCAGCACGCCTACTTTCAGATGCTGCACCAAGGCACCGACGTGGTGCCCGTGGAGTTCATCGCGGTCAAAAAGCCCACCCACAGCCTGAAAGACCACCACGAATTGCTGCTGGCCAATGCGATCGCGCAGGCGCAGGCGCTGATGCTGGGCCAGGCCGACGCGGGCGGCCACCGGCATTTCCCGGGCAACCGGCCCAGCACTTTTTTCTTGCTCGACGAACTCACGCCTGCCAGCCTCGGCGCCCTGATCGCCTTGCAAGAGCACCGGGTGTTCACCAGCGGTGCGGTCTGGGGCATCAACAGCTTTGACCAGTGGGGGGTGGAGCTGGGCAAGGTGTTGGCCCAAGACATCCGGTCTCGCATGCGGACGGGCGATGGGGCAGGGCTGGATGGCTCGACGGCGGCGTTGCTGAAGGTATTAACACCCTAAAAAAATTAATTTTCATTTTTATTTAGTTTAAAGGTATTCATATTGTATGATTCGTCCATGCAACACAACATGGACCTTTACGCCGAACTCGGAGTCACGCCCCAGGCTGAGCCTGAGGTGATCCGTGCAGCCTATCGGGCCTTGGCCCGGCGTTATCACCCAGACCGTCAAACAGGTGCCAGTGCGCTGATGGCCGCCAAAATGGCCCGCATCAACCATGCTTACGATGTGCTGGGCCAAGCCGATCGTCGACGCGCCTATGACGCCAGTTGCCGTGTGCTGCCCGCCCCACGTTTGGCGCCTGTGCTGCACGCCACCACATCCAAGGCATTGGGCAGCCCTGCGCGGCCGTTTTTGACCACTTACGACCAACGCGGCCGCTTGCACGCCTTTCTTTGAAGGCCGTGCAGCTGCGACCGCTCACACCCCAACGCCTCTCAGTGCCGATGGTTTTTGTGCGCATCTGCCTCTGGTGCCGAAACTGGCGAAGCAGCGGCGCCTGCAGAGGGCGGGCCCACAGTCAGTGAGCCCCTCATGCCGGCTTCGTAGTGGCCCGGGATCAGACAAGCCATCTGCAGGGTCGCGGCTTTGGGAAAAGTCACCACCAATTCACCCGTTTGCCCAGCCGCCACCGTGATGGCCGCACCGGTGCCGTGGGGGTGGTCTGCACCATGTGCTTGGCCTTGGGCGGCATCGCGCTTCATGGCTTGGGCATGTTCACGAATGGCTTCGTCTTGGCCCAGCACCATCTCGTGTTCAGCCTTGCCGGCGTTGTGCACCACAAAGCGGATGGTTTCACCCGCTTGCACCTTGATTTGGCTGGGGGTGAAGCGCATGGTGTCGTCCATGCGCACATCGATGCTGCGGCTGACCACTTGCGCCATCAGCGCGTCGCTGTCGGTGTGGCCCTGATCGTCGCCATGCCCATGGCCGTGACCATGGCCAGTGGCGGCCCATTCAGGGTGGTGCTCCAGCCACTGCCAGGCGCCCCAGCTGCTGGCGGTGGTGAGTGCGCCCAGCACCAGCACATAGGCGGTGGCGGCGCGGCTCCAGTCGCGCGGTGCGCTCAGCCCCAGCGCCACGACCGACACGAAAAAACCCAAGGGCACGACCCAGGCGCTGCGCGCGGGAGAGTCCGGAAAGTGCTGCAGGCCGCCGGTGAAAAAGCCCAGCCCGATCGACAGCAAGCTGCCAATGGCCAGGGTCTTCATGAGGCCGGACTGTGGCGATTGGGCGTCCACGGGCTGCCAGCGGTGTTCCAGCCAGGCCCCAAGCACGAACAGAACCATGCCGACCGCGGCGGTCCACATGGAGCGTTCGCCGCTGAAAAAGCCGTGGTTGACGGCGCCCGAGATGAAGCTGATGCCCGAGTACTTGAGCAGCATCGCACCATGGTGTTGTTGAAAAGAAGAAGTCATGTGTGTCACCCTGTGCGGAAACGGATCCGCGAATTCAAACCATTCGCCACGCATGACCCCAGCCAGCGCGGCACCTGAAAAACCGACAGCTTTCAGGCGATGGGGGGACGCAAATCGGGCACCCAGCTGGCGCTGTGCCAGTCGCTCATGGGGCCAGCAGGGGGGATGTTCGGCGCAGCATGCCCGGCCATGCCATGCCCATTGCCCCAACCCAGCGTACAGCAGTGGTGGCAGTCGGCATGCGCGGTGCAGTGGACGCTGCTGTCCTGGTCGGCTTCGGTCGGCGTGGTCGAGTGCCCATGGCATTCGTCGCGCGTGGCTTCGGCGTGGGTGGTGTGGTCAGAGGCTTGTGGGGTGTGCAGGTGTGCCGCAGACATCTGCGCTGCGTGCGCTGCAGCGGGCGCCAGGCTGGCGGCGCTCAAGGTGGTCAAGCCCATGCCCAGAGCCAGACTCAGCTGGAGTACCCACCCACCGATCAACCACCACACACCATGACGCATGGGGCCATCTTAATGGCACAAGCGTCCTCCAGGCTTTCAACGAAAAAAAGCCCCACAAGGCGCGAACCTTGCGGGGCTTTGGTGTGGGCGGGTTGAGGGCGCAAACCCTCAGGCCAGACAGCGGGGCAATTACATGCCCATGCCGCCCATGCCACCCATGCCGCCCATGTCAGGCATGCCGCCGCCGGCTGGGGCATCGTCTTTCGGGGCTTCGGAGACCATGCACTCGGTAGTGAGCATCAAAGAGGCCACAGACGCGGCGTTTTGCAGCGCGGTGCGGGTCACTTTGGTGGGGTCCAGAATGCCCATCTCGATCATGTCGCCGTAGGTGTCGTTGGCGGCGTTGAAGCCGTAGTTGCCCTTGCCAGCCAACACCGCGTTCACCACCACCGAGGGCTCGCCGCCGGCGTTGTACACGATCTCGCGCAGAGGCGCTTCGATGGCCTTGAGCACCAGCTTGATGCCGGCGTCCTGGTCCGCGTTGTCACCTTTGATGGTGCCAGCGGCCTGACGGGCGCGCAGCAAAGCCACGCCGCCGCCAGCCACGATGCCTTCTTCCACGGCAGCGCGGGTGGCGTGCAGGGCGTCTTCCACGCGGGCTTTCTTCTCTTTCATCTCGACTTCGGTGGCCGCGCCGACCTTGATCACGGCCACACCGCCGGCCAACTTGGCCACGCGCTCTTGCAGCTTCTCGCGGTCGTAGTCGGAGGTGGCTTCTTCGATCTGCACGCGCACTTGCTTGACGCGGGCTTCGATGTCCACAGCAGCACCAGCGCCGTCGATGATGATGGTGTTTTCCTTGCCTACTTCGATGCGCTTGGCTTGGCCCAGATCGGCCAGCGTCACTTTTTCGAGGGTCAGGCCCACTTCTTCGGCGATCACTTTGCCGCCGGTCAGGATGGCGATGTCTTCCAGCATGGCCTTGCGGCGGTCACCAAAGCCTGGGGCCTTGACAGCGACGACCTTCAGGATGCCGCGGATGGTGTTGACCACCAAAGTCGCCAAGGCTTCGCCATCGACTTCTTCAGCAATGATCAGCAGCGGACGGCCGGCCTTGGCCACGGCTTCCAGGGTGGGCAGCAGGTCGCGGATGTTGCTGATCTTCTTGTCGAACAACAGCACGAAGGGGTTGTCCAGCAAAGCGGCTTGCTTTTCGGGGTTGTTGATGAAGTAAGGCGACAGGTAGCCGCGGTCGAACTGCATGCCCTCGACCACGTCGAGTTCGTTGTTCAGGGACTTGCCGTCTTCCACAGTGATCACGCCTTCTTTGCCCACTTTGTCCATGGCGTTGGCGATGATTTCGCCGATGCTGGAGTCGCTGTTGGCAGAAATCGAGCCGACCTGGGCGATTTCCTTGGAGGTGGTGGTGGCCTTGGTGGCCTTCTTCAGCTCTTCGATCAGGGCGGCAACCGCCTTGTCGATGCCGCGCTTCAGATCCATCGGGTTCATGCCAGCGGCCACGTACTTCATGCCTTCGCGCACGATGGCCTGGGCCAGCACGGTCGCAGTGGTGGTGCCGTCACCGGCGTTGTCAGAGGTCTTGGAAGCGACTTCCTTGACCATCTGGGCGCCCATGTTCTGCAGTTTGTCCTTGAGTTCGATTTCCTTGGCCACGGACACACCGTCCTTGGTCACGGTGGGGGCGCCGAAAGAGCGCTCGAGCACCACGTTGCGGCCCTTGGGGCCCAGGGTCACTTTGACCGCGTTGGCCAGAATGTTCACGCCTTCAACCATGCGTGCGCGGGCTTCGCCGCCGAAAATCACGTCTTTTGCTGCCATTTTGATAGCTCCTGAATTAAATTGATTTGATCCGTTGAGGACAGAGCGAGCGGGCGCTGCGCGCGTCGGTCGGTCTGTCCCGCCAGTTATTCCACGACCGCGAACAGGTCTTCTTCTTTCATCACCAACAGCTCGTCGCCGCCGACCTTGACGGTCTGGCCGCTGTACTTGCCGAACAGGACGCGGTCGCCGACCTTGACGTTCAGGGCTTTGGTCTCGCCTTTGTCGTTGGTTTTGCCGGGGCCGACGGCCAGCACTTCACCCTGATCGGGCTTTTCTGCAGCGGAATCGGGGATCACGATGCCCGAGGCTGTTTTGGTTTCGCTTTCGACACGCTTGACGATCACGCGATCGCCCAAAGGACGCAGTTTCATGGAATCTCCTGGATTTGAAACAAGGGTTAAAAAACAAAAGCACCAACAAAACGGGTGCTGCTGAAATCAGAGGAGGGGTGCTGTTAGCACTCAACTCCTGCGAGTGCTAATCATAAGGGCTTTTGGGTCGATTTCAAGACCTGGGCGTCAACAAGCCGCTGGATTCAATGGCACAGCGCCGCCTGGGGCCTCAAATGCCGCAGGCTGAGCAGGTAGCCGTCGACCAGGTCGGTGCTGATGTCGTCTGGAAACAACTGCAGGTGACGCACCGCATGGAAGGGGCTGTTGCTGGGCAGGCACTCGCTGTTGTAGAGCACGATGTGGGCGTCCTGGAGGCGCGCGTTTTGCAAATGCACGGGCGAGGCATGCAGCCAGGCGATGCGGGCATCGACAAACAGCACGGCCAAGTCCTGGCCGATGTCCATCAAATCCAGCGGATGGGTCATGACCGTGACACAGGCCCACTCCCCCAGACGCTGGATGGCCGGGCTCATGTGCTCGACGTCGTGCAGGATGCAAACTTGGGGCTGATTTTCCAGGCGTGCGGGCAAGTCGGGGCTCAGCCCATGCTGTTTGCAATAGTCTTGCAGCGAGCTGGACAGGATGCGGCGGTGACCGCCGTCGGTGACGAAGGCCTTGAAGGCGCCGTTTTGCACCATGCGCTGCACGGTGCCGACCGACAGGCCCAGCATTTTGGCGGCTTGGCTGGTGCTGATGTAGTTTTGGGTGGTTTGTGTGGCTTTCATGGGGTGGCTCCGTTGTTTGAGGGGGTTCGCCGGGATTGGTTTCTTTGGGTCTTTTGGATGGTAGGCGAGCCCTGCAGGCAGCAGCAGGTGGCTGAACAGGTAATCGGTCATGAAAAAACCGGTAGGGCACTGGGCCCTGGCCCGATTCCGGGGCCCCACCGGTTCAGGGCAAAATCACCCCCCTATGCTGCGCTGGTTCCGTTTCTTTTCACGTTGGCCGTTGTGGGCCTTGCACGCCTTGGGTGACGTGGGCGGTTGGGCGGTCTGGATTTTTTCGGCACGCTACCGTCGGCGTTTTCTGGACAACGCCCGGCAGGCGGGCGTGGGTTGGGGCGCCGTGCTGGCTGCGGTGGGGCAATCGGGCCGCATGACGGCAGAGTTGCCGCGTTTGTGGCTGGGCCGCACGCCGCATCTGGAGTGGGCCGACGACCGGGCAGCCACGCTGGCCTATGCCCAGGGCCAGGGGGTCCTGTTTTTGACGCCGCACATGGGGTGTTTTGAAGTCACGGCGCAGGCTTTGGCCTTGCGCTATGGTGCCGAGCATGGCCAGTTGACGGTGTTGTACCGTCCGGCACGGCATGCCGCTTTGGGCGAAGTGATGGCGCTGGCACGCAACCGGCCGGGCCTGCAGGCGGTGCCCACCACGCTGGCAGGCGTGCGTCAGATGATCAAGGCGTTGCGCGCGGGTGAGGCGGTGGGCTTGTTGCCCGACCAGGTGCCCCCCGAGGGCATGGGGGTGTGGGCCCCGTTTTTTGGGCGGCCGGCATACACCATGACTTTGGCGGCCCGCCTGGCCTTGCAGACCGGGGCCCGGGTGGTCCTGATCTGGGGCGAGCGTCTGCCCTGGGGGCGGGGGTACCGCTTGCACACCCGCCCCCTGGGGCACGATCTTTCGGCCGACCTGGAGACGGCGGTGGTGCAGATCAACCAGGCGATGGAAGCCATGGTGCAGCTGTGCCCACAGCAGTATTTGTGGGCATATGCCCGCTACAAAGCACCGCGCAAGGACCTCTGATGCATTGGGTGCCCGCTGTCATGCGCCTGTTGGCCCCATGGCCTTTGCCAATGCTGCGGGGCTTGGGCTGGGTCTTGGGGCATGTGCTGTTTGCCTTGGCACGGTCGAGGCGCCACATTGTGCTGGTCAACCTTCGGCTGTGTTTTCCGCAGCGCTCGGACCGGCAGCGGTGGCAGATGGCCAGGCGGCATTTTGTGGGGGTGACGCAGTCCTTGCTGGACCGCGCGTGGTTGTGGCACGGCTCCCCAGATCTGCTGCGTCGCCGCTTGACGGTGCAGGGTGATCTGTCACCCCTGCAGGGCCCAGAACCGGTGGTGGTGCTGGCGCCGCATTTTTTGGGGCTGGATGCGGGCGGGTTGGCGCTGACCATGCTGCACGACTTGCCCATGGCCAGCATTTACATCCAGCAGCGCAGTGCGGCGCTGGACGACTGGGTGCGCCAGGGACGCAACCGCTCGGGCAAGGCCCGGTTGTATTTCAGGCACCAGGGCATCAAGCAAATCGTGTCGGGTTTGCGCGGGGGCGACAAGCTCTACCTGTTGCCCGACATGGATTTTGGGCGGGATGATTCGGTGTTCGTGCCTTTTTATGGCGTGCAGGCGGCCACGCTGCCCTCGCTGTCGCGTTTTGCCCGCTTGGGGCGCGCCCGGGTGCTGACGGTGGCCACCCGCATGACCCGATATGGCTATGGTGTGGAAGTGGGGTCCGAGTGGCCGGACTTTCCGAGCGAAGACACGCTGGCCGATACCGCCCGCATGAACCGCGAGCTGCAAGCCCTGATCGACACCATGCCCGAGCAGTACTACTGGGTGCACAAGCGTTTCAAGACGCGGCCCGAGGGCGAGCCGGGTTTTTATTGAGCGGCTTGCGCGCCGGGCAGCGCCGGCCCTTGGCCAGACTTCAGGCCTTGCGCGATTTCGGCGATCACCCTTTGGGTTTGTTCGTGCACCACCCAATGCGTGGCGTTGGCGATCGGGACGAGTGTCAAATCGGCGATGTGGGCGTCCAGCCCTTCGGTCAGGCAGGGCAGCAGGGCGACATCGTCTTGCGCCCACAGCACCAGCGTGGGCACATCGATGCGCAGGGCCTCGGGCGGGATCTGCACCGCGCTCGCGCCCGGGTCGTGGGCGGTGGCCGGGCGCAGGGGCGAGGCGCGGTAATAGTGGAGGCCGCCTTGCAGGCCGTGTTTCCACACTTGGCGGTACTGTGCCATGCGCTCGGGGGTGAGCCAGTGCGCAGGCCTGGGTGGG
>Ga0255125_1000154_pt1 | contig 23816 bp, 10 predicted proteins | sample Law_Cont_RepC_8d_FD_188557 | JGI IMG/M metagenome (GOLD analysis project Ga0255125, IMG submission 188557) | Freshwater microbial communities from St. Lawrence River, New York, United States - Law_Cont_RepC_8d | ecosystem: Environmental > Aquatic > Freshwater > River | place: USA: New York...
AGGGGCGATGACCGTTTTGCCGTTAAACAGGTTATTTCCGGTCAGTACCAAATTACCGGTCCCCTGCAGGCTCACTCCGTAGGTCGCGGCCCCATCATCAATCACACCAGTCCATGTGAGCTTGGTACCATTTGCCACATCGATCAAAGTGTCGGCGGAAAGTATGGCTTTGCCAGTCAGGGTGTTGTCTCCTGTCAAATTCCGAATCGCCCCCAACCCGCCAACACCTGTGCCGCCTACGGTGATGTTATTGACCGCGCTTATTCCACCCCTCAGGCCCAAAGTTGCGCCAATCTCAACCACCATCGAACCCACACCAGCCGCATTCTTGGCGGCCAAAATACCCGTGGTCCCGTTTTTGATGGTGGTGATGCCGTCATACAGACTTTCCACCCCCAAAACGATGGTTCCACCACCCTGCAAAGTCAGGTCGTAGGTATTCGTGTCATCATCCAATGTGCTTAAAAGGGTCAAGGTTGTACTGGAAAGGGCGCTGATCGTCGAACTGGCGTTCAAATAAACATTGCCATCGATGGTGTTGGCGCCATTTTCATTGACGATCGCCCCCACATTGCCACGCCCAAAGCCAGCAAGGTTGACTGTATTGGATAGCGTCATCGCGCCACCAGAAAGCGGATTCAGATAAAGAGTATTGCCGCTGTTGATAAGAATGGTTCCGGTTGGTCCAGCACCTTTCCCATTTCTCAAAACCAAATCGCCCTGAAACAAATTGGTGTTGCCATCGTAAGTGTTGGCATTTGTCAGAATCAGCTTCCCCTCACCAAATAGGGTGATGCCATAAAACTTGGTCCCGTCCGTGATCAAACCACTTACTGTCAAATCGTTGCCCACACCTGGCGATGTCCCGATGAATATCGATGAGCCGAGTGTTATGGTGCTCGAAAGGTTATTGTTGCCCAAAATGTTACGCAACACGCCTTTGTTATCACGCCCCTGCCCAACCGCACTTATGGCGTTAGTGACAGTCATGCTGCCGGTTACCGAACCATTAAACCGAAGGTCACCCGTGTCAGTGATGGAGATCGTCCCGGTGCCAGCACCCCTCGCTGAGGCCAATATCAGCGTTGTCCCCGGCTCAATCGTTGTCCCACCCTGATAGTCGTTGTCTGAGGCCAGTGTGAAAGTTCCGGTGGAACGGAAAATCACATTGCCCGACCCGTAAATATAATTGGGGATTGTCTTAGTGTCATTTCTTTGGAAAATCAGTTTGCCGCCATCATTGATTGTGGAGGCTGGATCAATCCAGCCATTGGTGGTCGTGTCACCTACCTGCAAGACGGTGCTGCCCTTCAAGGTTGTGGTGCCTGTGTAGGCTTGCGTGGTGTTATATTGCACCGCGCCTGTCTCAACTGTCACCATGCCAGGGCCTGAAATAATCGGTGAAAAAACAAAGGGTGCGCCCTCTGCGTCCGACCTCTTGAATATGAATTGCGATGCGTTATTGGACAGAACAACTCCGGGCGATGCCAGAGAACCCTTGCTTGTCCCTGCTACCTCTGCAAGGGTGACGCTTGAACCGGCACCCACAGTGGTGGTGCCGTTGTAAAGGTTGGCGTTGGTCAAAACCACCGCACCCGTTCCTTGGGTTGTTACACCAAAAGTGCTTGCCCCATCATTGATTTGACCGTTGACAGTAAGAGTGGTGCCTCCCTCGGCGTTCAGGGTCAATTCCCCACCCAACAAAACCTTGCCATTGATGTTCAGGTTGCTGCCCGCTTTGACGCTGATTAGCGAAGCCTTGTTGACTGTGATGTCACCTTTAATCGAGTTAGTACCCGAAAAATTCTGGATCGCACCGATACCACCAAAACCATTTCCCAAAATGGACAAATTGTTGGCTATCGTGAAAGTCCCACCCTGAATGATCAAACTAGCACCATCCCGAACCTGCGCCGCTGCGGTTCCAAGTGCCGCTCCATCCGTGATGGTGGTCGTGCCCTCAGTAATATCCACTCCACCGTCAAAGGTGTTCGCACTGGCAAGAGTCACAGGCCCGGTACCGGTCGTCTTCAAACCAAATATGCCCGAGCCATCATTGATCACGCCCGATAACAACAGAGTTGTGCCAACAGCGGAATAAGTGGTCAGGTTGCCACTCAGGCTCACCGCCCCAATCTTCAAACTTCCTGCCGGCACAGTTACTAAGGAATCCCCTGAAACTTCCAAAGTACCCGCAAGGGTGTTATTGCCCGAAAGGTTCTGCAGCGCACCCAAATTGGTTGAACCAACGCCCTTGCCAGTAATCGTCACCTTGTTGGCAGGTGCTATATTGCCCTTCAAATTGAGTGTTCCACCATCCCGAACATTGATCTCACCAGTTCCCGCAGCTCCTGTAGCAATTAGCTGCAGTGTTGCACCTGACTTCACCTCGGTACCGCCCGAATAGGTATTAGCACCAGAAAGCTCCTGGGTTCCCACACCTGCAATGGTCAACAAACCGGTGGTTCCACCCGTGATCACACCGTCGTAAGTCTTGAATTCTGTGGTATTGAGAGTCAACTTATAACCATTCGAATTGCCAAGGTTCAGCGTCCCCTTGCCAATAATCGTGCGCAGGGTTTCATCCCCACCCAAACTCAATATCGCCGAAGTATCAAACTCCACTGTCGTCTGGTTGCCAATCACCTCGGCAGACTTTGTTTTAAAATCGCCATAAATGGTTGCAGTTCCGGTACCCAATTCCAAAAGCGAAAAAGTGTTCGGCCCACTAACACTCTTAAGCTGGACCGGATTGTCCGTGGTGGTGATACCAATCACACCAGCCGATTGCAATTCAAGAGGCTGAATCCTTCCAGATTTGTCGTAGCCAATGCTACCAGCGACAGCAATTGTTATATCCGTTGCTTTTAAATCTGGACTATCCGGAGAATTCACTTCCAGATTCGAAACACCGGTTCCGCTCAATTTCGAGGCCAGACGAATATTTCCTTTGCCCGCATCAATCTTTCCATACAGCTGAAAAGTCAACTTTTGTGCGAAACCCGCATTGGCTGTCGAGTCGGTTACAAAACTCGAATCCTTCGCACTCAAGTCCACCGCACCGCCAATGGTCACCGTGTTGGTACCGCTGGTAGCATTGTCTACGAGGCTGATGTCCAACAGCGACACCGGCTTCATATCGCCAAATGTAACTAAATTAGATGTTTTTGTTCCATAATTAATTTTCAAACCCTTGATGTCATCGGCCGAAGCCGCATCTAGGTTCAACACTGCCGAACTGTTCGTCGAGCTTGCCACTATGGCTATTGGCAACGCCTTTATGTCAAGCTTTTGGCCGCTATCCATCTGCACAAGCAGTTGCTTGCCCGATGTATTGGCATCCTGCACCAACATCGACTCCGCCCCGGCAAGGTCCAAACTTAAAATGCCGCTTACAGAGTCAAATAGTGCTGTGGCGGGCGTTACCCGATCTTCCAGCATCTCGATAACCGGAAGCCCTTTGCCTGTGTGCTTGGTGACCTTCTTGCTGCCAGCCTTCAATACCGAACGATTGCGGAGAAGAAGCCAATTCATGAAGCACCTCAAAAAACAAAATAACTGGTTATGCCAAAAAGAACACTATTTCCCAAAATGCCCAAACTTCCGCTTAGCCTACAGAATTCCCAAGGCCTCGCCAGCTAATAATTGCTTAAAAAGCAGCTTTTTTGTCAGCTGCTAACACCTATGCGCGTTTTTCTTCCTTGGGTTCACTCAAGGTTCAGACATTAGGGCCTATTTTGATTTCATTTTCAATATTTTTTTGCAATTTCAAAAATAAAATAAGCGGGTATTTTATTTTGTATATTTAAATATAAATAGAAATTCTCCGGCCTCCCCAATCTTGATCTTGGGAAAGGCCAGAGTTCCTTTTTCAGCAAACTGAACTCAGAAGGCCTAAACCGTCAGGTTACTACCCAATGTCACTCCCTGTGTTGTGTCCGAAATAAACAACGCATCCACCAAATCCAGTGTGTTGTAATCAAACACATTCAAGGTGCCCTGAGTGCCAGGACCCGAACCAGCCAAAATCTCCAGGAGGCCATCCCTATTCAGGTCACTCACCCCGACCCGAACTCCACCCTGAAACGCTGGGCTAAATGCGTAGAAGGCTTTCTGGGCCACGCCCCTGACATCGAAAACTGCCACCGAGCATGGCCATCCCGGTGCGGCACCAACCACAATTGCCTGGAATGGTTTGTTATCGGCTCCGGTGAACACCCCACCAGCCACACTAATTGGCTGCCAACCAGCCGATGGTGCAAAGGCATAAAAACTAGCAACCGCCTGTGCGGCATAGTTTAAATCAAACAGCGTTACATGCGAGTTGATCGCACTGGCAGCAATAATCAGCGAATTCTGGTTCACATCCGGTGCCGTGATACCAACTGTCACACCACCAACATACTGTTGCGAATAAGCGTAGAAGGCCTCAATGAACTGGCCGCTCACCGCATCAAATACGGTCACCGAAGGTTCGGCCCCAGCACCTGCACCCACCGCAATCACCGTGGTCACTGTTCCACCCAGATTCACCACACCGCCGGCAACCGTGCCTCCACCCAAGAATTGCGGTGCAAAGGCATAAAAGCTCTGGGCAACCTGACCCGTGCCAGAATCAATCACCACAACTGCCGGTTCAGCACCCCCAGCAACCATCGCCACCACCGCATCCGCAATGCCATCGCCGGATCGATCCACCGTGGTCAAATTCACCGACCCCGTGTAAAAGGGGAACGGGGTGATGACTTGCAACTTTTCTTGCCCCTCTTCGTACCAACTGATCCTCACTTGGCCCCTACCAATTCCTGCCACCAAACTCCCTGGCTCCAAATTGAACGGTTGCGCCACAACTGGGCCAATAGGAGCTGGAATGGTGCGAACTGCCCGGGCAGTAATATCGTTGCCTGTTCCGCCCACGTAGCTGATAATAAATGTTTGGTCACCAAGCGTGTAACTGGCCCCTTCAGGCAAACCGTTGAAAGTGCCAACCACTGGAACGCTGCCGGAATTGTCCACAAGTTTCAAAATGGTGCCCACTCCTGCCACATAAGAACCAAGGTTAAGTTTGAGTTCAGCGTTGCTGATACTCACAGGGCCAGCAGAACGGAACTGGGTGTAACCAGTTCCAGCAATCGCGCCATCCACCTTGAAACCAACTTCTCCAGCACCCAAACTAAGGCCGCCTGTTTGGGTGGTGATCACCCCAGTAGTCAAATTGGATGCTCCACTGAAAGTGCTCGTGGAACCTTTCAAATTCAGACCCGAGATCACATTCGCTTGGCCCAAAATGCTGATGGGGTTGCCATTGCTATCGATCGTCAGGGGCAAACCATTCACATTCAGCCCGCTAATGGTCATAGCGGCAGAACCCCGAATGGTGCCAACAGCATCCACAGCCGAAACACCAGTTGCCTGATCAAAACCGCCCTTGAACCAGAAGACCTCGTTGCCAGCATCCCCTAAAGTCAGCACCCCGCCATTCTGGAAAGACATTTTTTGGTTGATCGTGGCATCCGAAAAAAGCGAAACGGGATAATTACCACTGGATGCCTTCACCAAAAGCTGGTCAGTAGTCAGGGCCCCTCTAAATTCAACCCCATCAGCACCGATGGCTTGGAAATCAGCCTTGCCCGTCAAACTCACAGCACCGCCAAATAACAGTTTCGAACCGCTAGCATGAATCAACAAGTTGGCTGCTTGGATAGCACCCTCAAAGGTGTTGGCAAAACCCGTGCTAGTGTCCGTCAGGTTCAAGTTGTTGCTCAGGGTCACATCGCCATTAATTATAAGATCACCAGCATCCTGAATATCTAAATTAACGGCCTTAATATCGCCGTTAAAGCTCAGCGAACCCGTGGTGCCCACGGTTTTCAAGTCCCCGCTTGAAAACACATCACCCTTCACCAGCAAATCACCACCCACAAAAGTAAGGTTACCCAAAGGTGAAGTCAGGGTTCCCAAGGACCCATCAACCACAATCGACTCACCGGCTTCCAATACAAGGTTGGTGCCAGCCAATGAGCTGCCAATTGTGCCAACCAAAGATATGGCTTCCTGGGTGCCGGCTGAATCATTCGCGGTAATCGTCAGAGACTTGCCCAGAATAATGTCAGTAGCAGCCATGTTCACCGATGCCAGACCCTTACCCTGCACCACCACCGGCCCATTCAAAACAACTGTGCCCGCCTGAACCAGGATTTCTGCGCCACCGACACTGTTTAAAAGATTTACAATCGGCAGGTTCACGATTGTCGCTGCCTCAATCTTCATGCCCTGACCAATGGCAGACAGCTCCAAAGAATCAATGGTGATGGCTCCACTACTGGAGATAATCTCAAGGCCCGATGTTCCATTGGCCACCACTTCTTTGCCAAGCGCGGTGGTCAAGTTGATATCACCAACCGCAACCAGTTGGCCAGAAGGAAGCGATAGGCCCAAATTGCCTTGGGTCGTTACCGACAGACTCCCGCTAAGATTGTCTGCCTCGGCAAGTGTCATGCCACTTGCATCCACTAATTCCGTATCGCCCGCGTTCAAAAGGCTCACAGTCGAAAAGTCATTCGACCCATCATTCAAAGTTACTTTGCCTAAGGCATTGATAACCAAATTACCCGTGGAAATCGCCGGGCCGCTCTGATTGATCTCCCCACCAGCCGTCAGGGATAGTTCACGGGTTGTCACCACACCAAGAGTTACATTACCCAAAGCAATCAAGACGACTTGGTCGCCCTGCACAGAGGCGGTTGAAAGATCGCCTGCCCCAGTAATCGCTACGCTATTCGAGACACTCGCTGTCACCAACCCTCCAAAACTGTTCCCGCTATTGGTCAAGCTGATGTTAGCCCCGGCTGTGAACACCGACGCTCCGCCAACTGTCATCGAAGCGGTTTGGTTAATATCGCCATAACCGCTAGTCAAACTCAGATCGCCACCAACTTGCAACCCTGTACCGCCAATGCTGATGGCAGTTGCATTGGCACCCGAAAGGTCCACATCAAGGCCACCCAAAAGGGTCAACCCATTCAGCGCCACCTGATTGGTTCCCGCAACCAATCCTGTTCGTTGGTTGATGGTGACCAGCCCGGTGAGTGCGGGATCAACCAGTAAATTGGTGGCAGTCGCCCCTGATACCGAATCACCACCATACTGAACCCACGCAATTGGCGTGCTCGACGCCTGGCTAATGATCAGGCTGGTGGCTGAACCAAAATCTTCAGCCGTCAAATTGGTGTTTTGTCCCAAGGCTACCAACAATGTCCCCGCTGCTGCGTCATAGGTGTAGGCGCTGTAGTTCTCCACCATCAGCAGCACAACATCATTGCCCTGGGGCCCGAAATTGTAGTGCAGCGTGCCTGATTTGCCACCAAAAGTCACTTGGGCATCTTCCGCAAGGACTGAACCGTTGCTATCCGTGAAACGACTTGCCCCTACTGACCCGCCTTGGGTGAAGTCGATCAGATACAAGACCGTTCCTTGGCTGGTGAGCGTGCCAACCGGATTGATCACCAATTGGGCATTGTTTAGATTCGCTTCCAACCCGCCATCCAACACCAAGCCTGTTCCAACCAATGAATTACCGGTGTCACTTACCGTGTAACTGATGGTGCCACCCGTGCTGCTAAAATCTAAATCTGTCGCTTGCAAATTGCCAATACCCGCATTTCCGGTTACCACTGCCGAGCCGCTCACCCCGGTGATCGAACCCACTTGGCCTGCACCTGCCAAGGTGCCGACCAGTTCCATCGTTGCCGGAAAATACACAGGCACATTCAAGGTGGTAGCCGTATCGACAAAGACCGTCCCGTTAAAGCTACTATCCGTGTTCAGACTATAGTTGCCGCCATTGGTGAACCGAACCAACCCATCCGCATAATATTCACCATTCAGGCTCACCGAGTTGCTTTGCTGATATTCAAGGGTCCCCAGCACATATATCTGGCCAGACTGCAGTGACCCGGTTGAGGTCACAAACAATTCCGTTCCTAAATCAATCCAGGTTAAACCGGTATAAGTATTGGTATTGGTCAGGCTTGTGGCACCACCAAAGGTACCAAATTCCCCGTCACCCGAAATCAAAGCGTCAATCACAAACGGGCTCAAAGCGGTATCTGTCCTATCAACCGCCAAGCCCCCATTCTGGATCAAGATCACAGCCTTTGAGGCGATGGACCCACTCATGGTGGTTCCATCACCCAATATTACCCCGGTACCAACAATCGTGGTGGTGCCGTTGTAAGTATTATCCGCTGTCAGGATCAGATAGGCTCCATCCGGCCCGGTCACGGTCAAACTGTTGTCAAGCAAACCGTCATCAATCACACCCGAAACAGTCAGTTGACTGGTACCAACTAGGGAAATGGTACTGTCAGCAGTTAGAGTGATTGCCCCCGTGATCAGATTGTCCCCATCCAAAACCTGTAGAGCTCCATCATCACTGCCGACACCTTGGCCGGACAGACGGATGGCGTTTGCAACTGTGATCCCGCCACTCAATTGCAAAGTTGCAGTTGAGAAGACCGAAATCAAACCAAAGCCACCCGCATTGCTGTTGACCAATCGCAGGTTACCCTCGGTGGCATTAATCGCTCCCGAAAATAAATTGTTGCCACCAAGAACCAAGGTTCCAGCGCCACCTGTCGTCAAACCATAAATATTGCCACCATCAGCAATCACACCAGAAAGTGTCAACTCGCCAGACGAAGTCACCACCTCAATGTTCGAACCTAGGTCAATTGTGCCCGATAGGATGTTGTTACCAGCCACATTTAACAGGGCGCCACCACTACCCGGCCCGCTACCAGCAACCGTGAGATTATTGGCTACTGTCAAACCACCATTCAAAGCCAACTCAGCCCCTGTGCGAAGATCAACAACACCCGACCCGGCGCCAGTGCTGTTGGTCAGCATCAAAATACCATTTTGCACATCCAATCCACCCGAAAAAGTTCCTGCCGCCGACAGAATCAGGGTTCCAGGGCCATTCAATACCAAACCATAACTTCCGCCCGATTCGGTCACTCCACCTGAAAGCTCAAGGCTGCTGCCCGTTTCTCGGACTATCCCCGTGTTGCCTGTCAGGGTGATTTTGCCTGTCAGCTTGTTGGTTCCCGAATAATTTTGCAGCGCGCCATCCCCGATCGGCCCGTTGCCAACAATCGAAATCGGGTTACCCACAGTCAGATTGCCAAATGTGGCATCCAAATTGATTGCGCTTCCACTCTTCACGGCCACAATGCCCGTGCCAAAACCGGTGCCGCTGCTCAGAGATACGCCACTGTTACCATCAATTAATGTGGTCCCGTTGTAACTGCTGTTACCACTGACTGAATAATTGGCCCCGCTCACGTAGCTCACCTGGCCCGACCCGCTGATACTGGCGACTACATCCAATGCGTTGTTTCGGGAAAACACTAACTGCCCGGCATTGCTGATAGATGTGGCGGGAAGGGCACCAGCCGCTTTTCCATTTCCAACAGTCAGCAAGGTACCGCTGGCTATGGTCACAGCACCGGCGAAGGTGTTGTTTCCAACCAAGGTCACCGAACCGCTTTGAACCTCTAAGCTGCCACCCCCGCTAATCAATGCTGTTTGTGTTGTGGCGTCGGAGCGATTGAACGCCAAGGTGCCATTTGCCACAATCGCGCCCGATGCCAAGCTCCCGGTCACACCACCATTGCCAAGGCGCAAGGTCGCACCGGCCACGATGTTGGTTGTGCCGGTGTAGGTGTTGGCATTCGTGCTCACAACCGTTCCGCTTCCACTCACCGTCAAGCCATAAACATTCACATTTTGGCTAACAACACCCGCCAATGTCAAAATTGTCCCCGATGCTGCGCCCACACTTGATCCGTCCGTCAGGGTCACAGCTCCCGTTAGGGTGTTGTTGGCACTTGCGTTCAATAGGGCCCCAATCCCACCAATTCCACTACCCGCCATTTTGATCGCATTTGAAATCGTGATTCCACCCTGAGCCGCCAAAGTGCTGCCGGACAAAATCGTGATCGTCCCGGTTCCTGCAGCAGTTCCATTCGCAAGATTCACCCGGGTGCCACTCAGCGCACCAATACTTGTGCCGCCAGAGTAACCATTGGCTTTGTTCAGCGTGTAGTCACCACCACCTAAAAACTCCACCAGCCCCTTCCCGGAGATAGTGGTGTCAATGGCTTGATTGCCTAAGCGATTGAAGTCCAGTGTGCCATCGTTACTGATCGAGGTGGCCAACAAGCTTCCTGTAGACCCCCCATTACCCAGCCCCAATAGTGCCCCGCTGGCAATGGAAACACTGCCAGCGAATGAACTGTCCGCCGTCAACACAACAGCACCAGTTGTCACCTTGAGGCTGCCTGCGCCAAATAGGTTCGCCGCCTCGACAAACGGGCTAGCAGGTAGGTCATTGCGGTTGAATTCCAGCGTGCCACCAATGATGATATTGGTCGATCCGACAGAGCCCGCTGCGCCCTTGTTGCCCAACACTAACGTCGCCCCAGCAAGAATACTGGTATCGTCGGTGTAGCTATTGTCCGATGAGAAACGAACCGAACCAGTTGCAACAGTCACCGAACCCGTACCACTGATCAAAGGCACAAAATTGAAAGCGACCACATCATTCCGATTGAAAACAATCGAACCGTTGTTCGTGACATCATTGGAAGCGATTAAACCCGTGGCCCCGCCATTGCCAAGCTGCATTGTGGTGCCAGAATCAATGATTGTGGCACCTTTGTAACTGTTGGTAGCGGTGGTCACAAAGGTTCCGCCACCTATTAGTGACAGCGAATAGGCACCACCTATTACCCCAGTGCTTGTCAATTGCTGGTATGGAGCAATGCTGGTGTTGCCGGCCAAGGTAATCACACCACTCAAGGTGTTATTACCGAACTGGTTCAGAATGGCTCCTATGCCATTCACGCCAACTCCTTTAGCACTGATCAGATTGGCCACGCTTAAATTGCCATTTGCCGCATTCAAAGCCAAAGTTGCGCCATCCTGAACAGCAATTGGGCCCGTGCCAGCACCCTTGCTGTTGGACAGGGCCACCAAGCCAGAAGTGTTGTTCAGGGTCCCGCCAAAAGTGTTTGCTGCTGAAAAAGACAAAGCTCCCGCCTGGCCACCAGCATAACCCAGATGCGTGATCCCAAACAGTTTGCCACCATCGCTGATCACTCCATTCAAGCCCAGCGATGAACCGTCAACCGTGGTGATCAATGTCCCGGCATTGAGTGTGATCACACCACTTGCCGAGTTGAGGCCTCCACGATTCTGTAAAGCTCCAAATCCGGATGGGCCACTTCCAGCCAATGCCAATGGGTTGGTCAGGGCTAAGCTGCCTGCCGTTCCGTCGAGGGCCAAGGCGCCACCACTGTCCACCGTGGCCAAACCACTACCTAGGGCGGTGGATCCACTCACCACCACCGTCGCCGAACCACTGATACTGGTCCCACCTGAGTAACTGTTGTCACTGGATAGGTTGTAGGTAGCCAAACCTCGGTAAGTCACCGAACCGTTACCACTGATGGCAACTTTCAAGCTGACCGAACCTGAGCGGTCATAAATCAGCGAACCATCATCCACTATGTCTGTCGAACCAATTGAACCTGTCGTTCCCCCATTGCCCAATTGCAGCGTGGCGCCGCTTGCAATTGTCACCGTTCCACTCACGGTGTTGTCGTTGTCCATGCGAACCGCGCCGGACAGCACATCCACAGGGCCGCTACCTGAAACGGTTGGGCTGAACACAAAGGGTGTGCCCACCGCATCGGTACGCTTGAAAGTCAACAATCCATCATTCACAAAACTGGTCGAAGCCACCGAACCAGTCAATCCGCCATTACCAAGCTGCAAGGCTCCACCCTGTGTTTGGCTTGCACCCGTGTAGGTATTGGCCGCAGTCAGGATGACTGTTCCACCCAAATAAGACATCCCACGGGAATTACCACCATCACTGACAACGCCCCCAAGCGTCAGGGTTGTACCTGCTCCCGATGAAGCCGCGCTATCGCCATTCAAGATGATGTTACCGGTGACAGTATTGTTGCCACCCACACCCACAAGGGCTCCGGTGCCCAATGGGCCAAACCCTTCCAGATAAACTTGGTTACTAACGCTGATGCCACCTTCCAACACCAGGCCCGCTCCGTTTTCTACTAAAACCCCGCCCGTACTCGCCGCCGTCGCATTAGCCAAAATCACCGTTCCACCCTGCACATTGGTGGTGGAGCCATACGTGTTGGCGCCGCCCAGCCTAAGGGTGCCAGTGCCTAAATGGGTCAAACCCCACGGCCCACCAGATCGCCCAATCGATCCGCTCACATTGAGACTCGACCCATTCGCTGTGCTGTAAATTGTTCCGGCGCTTTGGCTAATTGCCCCCAAAAGCTCGTTTGCCCCGGAAATATTTTGGATCGCTCCCCCACCACCTACGCCACTGCCACCAACCGTGACCGCATTCGCCACACTAATACCGCCCTGAAGGCCCAGGCTGGCCCCCGACGATACAACAATCCCACCGTTACCAGCCCCCGTGCTGTTTGCCAAAACCAGCGATCCCGAAAGCACCGAAGTGCCACCCGAAAAGCTGCTGGCCCCGCTCAGAATTTGTTTGCCGGCACCCGAAATAGTCAGCGTACCCGCACCCGCCATGGCACCCGCAAATGTCGTCGTGCTCGAGGTATCCAGACGCAAGTTTTTGCCAGCATTGGCTAGCGTACCCGCACCACTCAGGCCGGCAATCGTGTCACTACCACCCAGTGTCAAAGTAGAACCCGAGGCCAAATCAATCGTTGTCAGGTTGGATATTTTGTCAGCACCCGTTGTGCTGAAAACACCACCCAAGGTGGCAATTCCTAAACCCAAGTCCAATTGGGCCATCTTCACCGAACCCGATGCCTGCAGATTGGCATTCGCATCGCTGGTGAAGGCTTGCAAGGTTCCGCTGCTTTCCAAAATCAGCGGGTTGAAATTGTCTCCTATCGCACCATTAATATCTAAAAATATATTCTTGCCTTTTAACTGCGGCGAAGCACTTGAACTCACTGTCAGGTTGCCGCCAGGAAAACTGCTCGATAGGTTGATGCTGCCTGCGCCTGTGTTCAGTGCCCCATACACCCGCATCGTTAGCCGGCTTGCCACTGCATTGAAGCTGCCGTTCCCGGCGCTCAAGTCCACCTTGCCACCCAACATCATCAGATTACTACCCGATCCAACCGTAGAATCGGTAATTCCCACATCTAACAACGAAACCGGGTTCAGTCCCGAGAAGGTGGCCACACTCTGGCTGCTCGAGCCAAAGTCCACCTTTAATTGATTCACATCATTACCCAAGACATCCAAATTGAATGTCGCATCAGTCGGGGTGGAACCGGCTGCCACCAACCCGCTGGGAAGGCCAGAGTAGTTCAACAAACCGGTGGACATCAGCACACGAAGCTGCGTTCCTGCCGTGGCACCATCCAACAAGGTGAACTGATCACCCGTGTCGGCATTCAGGCTCAACACACCCGCACCGAAAAGAGCCACCGCCGGAGCAGTGCGGTCCTCCAATTTTTCCACCACGGGAAGAATACGAGTTTGGGAGGTTCGGGATTCCATCCCGTTTGCGCGCTGCCTGCTGCGAACACTCTTGGGCATAAACCAACCCATGGGTAAACCTCCGTCAGGCGCACCTAAATGCAATGCGCACAAATATATACCGCATCCCTATGTTAACTCGTCATCCTAGACCACTCAAACTTTGCAAACTATCTATTCTTCTTAAAATTACTTACCTAATGCCTTCTACTTCTGACGAAAGTGACGGGTGGATGGTTTGCTCCACAGGCAATGACGTATTCCTTTTCCAGTTTGAACAAAAAACAGGCCCCCAGTTCCCTGGGAGCCTGTTTTTATAATTATATAAAAATATAACTTAAATTAGCGGCACAGACGGCGACGGCCACTCTCGCAACCGGTGTCGCAAGAAACTTCCTTGGTCACCGACACGGGAACGCACTCGTAGCCCATAACCTTGACCTGCTTCTCTTCAACAACTTTCTTGCAAGTGGTCACTTCGACCATCTTCTTTTCCGGAACCTTCACGCAACGGGTCACAGTTGCGGTGCTGGTTTCCTTCACCATGTTGGGAACCCATACCTTTTGGCTGCGAACCACTGGCTCACAAACCCTCTCGCACTTGGTTACGCAGTTGCCACAGGCGTCAACGGTGGTCACGGGAACGCGATGACTGCGGGTGCGAACAACCACGTCCTGGCATTCAAAATGACCCTTGTCCACGCACTTGGTAACGGGAACTTGCTCTGTCACTTTCTTGGTGGTGTAGGTGGTTACTTCTTTGGTTTCCTTCACAGGAACCGACTTCACTTCGCGTAAAGTCACGGTTTTTTCAACCGGAACCTTCTTGTATTCGGTAACCGTCACCAACTTGGTAGCTGGTGCAGAAGCCACCACAGGCGCAGTCTCGCAGCCGGTGTCACAGGCCTTTTTTTTGCCAAAAGCGCTGGCATTGCCAATAAAAACAGCGCCAGCAACCAAAGCCAAAGCCCAACCAGTCATTTTCCTGACGAACATTTTCTAACTCCTTGAAGAGAGGGGGACAATCGTCCTTATTGCCCACACAACCGTTACAACCGGCAAATTTGGGCACATGGTCAATCTACGGGCAAAGTCCTCCCTCAGCAAGCTTTTAGGGTCAAATAGCCTGAACGATTTCCATGCTATAGCTAAGCTGAGCCTTATTAAAATATAAGATATCTAGGAAAGATAAGTAAGATTTAACGCCACAGCCACAGCATCGACTCGGGCAAAATTGCCCCGCCATGCTTGCCGCTGTGGCCACCCACCCCCATTTCGAAACGATAGTCATATTGTGCAAATCGCAATGCTGCCGCCATTTGGTGGTTGGCCAAAGGCCAGTGCCCATGCTGGTTGTCCAAATCATTGGCCCCCGCCTGTAAAAACACCCGAATTGGCTTCTTCTCCGCCTTGCGAATTAGACCCGGATACACATCTCCACCGCGAATGTTCGTGAAACTTCCCACATGGCTCAACACCTTGCTGAACAAGTCTGGCCGCTGCCAAGCTGCAGTAAACGCGCATATTCCCCCTGAACTAATGCCGCAAATACCCCTTCCTGCCGCATCTGTGCGCAGGCTGGCTTTTGCCTCACCTGCCTTCTCCACAGCCAAAGGCAACATCTCTTTTTCCAAAAACTCTGCATACTGCGGCGAAAGGGTGTCGTACTCAAAGCTGCGGTTGCTGCGCGCCTTGCCGTCCTGGCCCTTGTCCTCAAAAACCCCGGGATTGATGAATATCGCCGCCATCGGCGGGATTTTCTTTTGGTGAATCAGGTTGTCAAACACCACCGGAACCCGGTAATCCCCATTCTTTTGTTGGTACCACTCCCCGTCTTGAAACACCATCAGGCAAAGGGGCCCGGCCTTGTCCGAATCCGCTGGCAAATACATCCACCAAGTGCGCGTTGTTCCCGCAAAAACCTTGCTCTTATGTTCGTGCTTGGTCACCGTGCCTTGGGGCACTCCCTCCTGAACCAAAGAATCTTTCGCGTGGGTATAGGGCTCGGGTTTGTTCTGAAACATAATGGCGCAGGCAGTCGCCAAGGCCAATGAGGAAAGAGCTGACATTCAATTCTCCAAAACTGCTGAAAATCACGGAAAGCCACAGGCTCGCCTGAAAAATGGGAAAGTTTGGTCGGGCTTCAGACTAACCCAGATAGTTCCAAAGACAAGGTTTCACAGGTCATTTCCTAACGATAAATCCAGCGCCAGCTGCAATTCCTCGAAATCGTTCTCCCCCAAACTCCAAGCCCTCACCTCAGGAACTTCACCCGCCAGGGAAATAATCAAATCCGCCACCCCATCAGCCCAACGCCATGCTAGATCGATTCGACTGGGAATCGCTTGGCTATCGGGATGAGAATGGTAAATCCCCACAACATCCAACCCCCTGTGCTCCACCAACCTCAGGGCTGAAAGCAAGCTCTGCGGTTCCGATCTGAACCGCGTGGCACTCTTTAATTCATTCACCAGCGGAAATACCTCCGCCGCTTCCCAGCCCCACCCATGCCTCTTGCCAGCCAAAAGCCCGCAGCACTCATTCGGGCACTCTTCAAGAGCCTGCCTAACCATGGTTTGGCGAAGACTTTGCGGCAACACAAACCTGAGTGCCTTGGCCAGCCCCCGCCCTGTCATCTATCCTTCCCCCTGTGGGTTCAGCGACAGGTCTGCCGGAATCAGTGTGATCCGGCCTGCCTGGAGATCCTTTTCACCCCAGGGACAGACACAAGCGCATGGCTACCAATTCTCAAGATACCAAGGGAAATAAAACCGGCTCCAAAGGCAAGGTCGTCCTTGCTTACTCCGGCGGCCTGGACACCTCCGTCATGGTGCCCTGGATCAAGGAAAAATACGACCTTGATGTCGTCACCTTCACCGTCGATCTGGGCGAAGTCCGCGACCTCGACCGCGTCAAGCAAAAAGCCTTGGCCACAGGCGCCGTCGACGCTGTCACCATGGATGCCCGTGCCCTCTTCGTCGACCACTTCGTTTTCCCCGCACTCATGGCAGGCGCGCTTTACGAGGGTAAATACCCCCTCGCTACCGCCCTCGGCCGACCACTTATCGCCAAACTGATGGTCGATGCTGCCCGTGAGCATGGTGCCGTCGCGGTTGCTCATGGTTGCACGGGTAAAGGGAACGATCAGGTCCGGTTCGATGTCACCTTCCAGACACTCGCTCCTGATCTCAAGGTCATCGCACCGATCCGCGAATGGAAAATGACCCGCGACGAGGCCCTCGAATACGCCACCAAGAACAACATCCCCGTCGAAGCCACGGTGAAAAGCCCCTACAGCCTCGATATCAACCTCTTCGGTCGCTCCTGCGAGGCTGGCGTTCTTGAAGATCCATGGACCGAGCCGCCCGAAGAAGCCTTCGGCTGGACCGTCAGCCCCGCCAAAGCCCCCGACAAACCCGCTGAAATCATCATCGATTTCGAAGGGGGCAGACCTACCGCACTCGACGGCCAGCCCATCGATGGCGTCGCCCTCCTCGAAACCCTCAACAAGCTGGGCGGCGAGCACGGTGTTGGCCGAATCGACCATGTCGAAAATCGGCTCGTCGGAATCAAGTCCCGCGAGCTTTACGAGGCCCCGGCCGCCGTTATTCTCCACCTCGCTCACCGCGAACTCGAATCCATCTGCCTCAGCAAGCAGGCCCAACGCTTCAAAACCATGGTTTCCCAAGAATACGCCGACATGGTCTACAACGGACTTTGGTTCAGTGGCTTCCATCAAGACTTGGCAGCCTTCGTGGCCAGCAACCAACGCTTCGTGGGCGGCCAGGTCCGCCTCAAGCTCTTTAAAGGGCAAGCGATTGTTGTCGGTCGAAAAAGCGAACACAGCCTCTACAGCCACAAACTCGCCACCTATGAACGGGGTGACCAATTTGACCACGAGGCCGCTAAAGGCTTCATCCGTCTTTGGGGTCTTAGCCAGCAAACGCAGGCCCAAAGGCAGTTGCTCAAAGACGGTCGCAGCTTTGACCTTCCCGGTCTTACCGGCCCAAAATAACCAAATGGGCTATCTGGGAGATTTAATTTGACCGGATAATTCCTGCCATGCCCTTGTCCAAAGGGCCCTCTTTGGCCGATAATGCTTATCCCGGCGGACTTTTGTCTCCGGGATATTTTATTTTTCGTTCAGATCTGGAGCCAGTTGATCGTCATGCAGAAAGAGTCCCTCACCATTCGCGAACTTGCCGCGTTTCTCCAACGCGACACCCGCATGGTGGAAAAACTGGCTTTGCAAGGCGACCTAGCCGGCAGGAAGGTCGGCGGGGAATGGCGCTTTGCACGCGCCGAAATCACCCGCTGGCTCGAGTCAAACCTCCCAGGCTATTCCGACAAGGAACTCAGCCGAATGGAGGTCGATAGCCTCTCTTTCACCGAAGCCGTACAGGCCGCGGTCGATTCGTCCGAGGCAGGCTTTGGCGAACCCCGCTCCTTGCTTTCCAAACTCCTACCTCCCGCATGCGTCAGCCTCAACATGCGTGCCGGAACCCAATCTTCTGTCTTGCGCGAACTGGCAGCTTTGGCAGAGCAATCTTGGCAGGTTTGGGACCCCGTCGCCCTGCTCGACAGCCTTCGCGAACGCGAAGAACGCGGTAGCACCGCCCAATCTGGCGGTATTGCTATCCCACACCCCACCCGCCGCCTCAAAGCCGAGCTGGGTGAATCAGTCTTGGCATTCGCCCGCCTAGCTTCCCCAATTCAATTCGGCTCACCCGACAACCAGCCAACCGATCTTTTCTTCATGGTTGCTTGCCGAGACGACGCCACCCATCTCCAAGTCCTCACCCGCATCGCCCGCCTCATTCGCTTGGATGGTTTCCTCGACACCATCCGCTCCTTTGACTCACCACTGGACTTTTGCCATTACATTCAAGAAGCCGAGGCTAGTCTGCCACCGGCCCTAGGGGCCTAAGCCCAAAGGCCCCTCCCATGATCGAGCCAAATCCCATCGACACGCTGGCTTCCCGCGTTGTGGCTCGCGCTATGCCCATGACAATAGTTGTTGCCGGAGGCGCCTCAGGTGCGATAGCTGCGCTTCTACGCCAGCCCGGGGCCTCGCGCTCTTTGCTCGATGCCCATATCCCCTACTCCCAACAAGCCTTGGCAACTTATCTGGGCCATCTCCCCCAGCCGATTTGCTCTCCTGACACAGCCCGACTGCTGGCCTGGCGCGCTTGGACCAACGCCCGTCAACTGGCCAACATTGACCAAAAAAGTAACTGCTTTGGAGTGTCCTGCACCGCCGCTTTAGCAACCCAACCAGCCAGACGCGGGGCCGACAGGGCCCATTTCGCGATTTGTGATGGTCTGGTCTCCCAAGTTTTTACCCTCGAATTGGGCCGTGGGGGCGAACGGGCCACGCAAGAGGACCATGTCTCAACCCATTTGCTGCAACTTTTGCTCAATGAGCCCGATCAAAATCTGCAAAAACAGCCTGATTCCACACCCGATGCCCTGGGCGAGGTCTTGGCGGGAAATCGCCTCTGGTGCCATGTCCATGCCAATGGACGCATCAGCGATTCTCCAGCCCCGGGCCTTGTTATTTCCGGCTCTTTCAACCCCCTCCACGCAGGCCATGTCCGGCTGGCCCGAGTGGCCCAAAAGCGAACCGGACTCCAGGCGGTTTTTGAACTAACTCTCACCAACGCCGATAAACCCGACCTCACCGGCAGCCAACTCCTGCCCCGCTTGCAGCCTTTTGGCCGCCTCGCTGCTGTTGTCATCAGCCGAATAAGCACTTTTGAAGCCAAAGCCATGGCTTGGCCCGGAGCCACCTTCGTCGTGGGCATCGATACCGCACTCCGGGTGGTCGATCCTCGCTTTTACGGCTCCAATCGCGCCAATATGGCCAAAGCCCTGGAAAATCTCAGAAACTCGGGATGCCGTTTCCTCGTGGCCGGCCGCGCCACCGAGAACGGAAACTTCCGAACCATCACAGATTTGCCCAACCTTTCGGATATTCCGGGGGCCAAAGAGCTTTTCGAGGGCATTCCTGAAGAAGAATTCAGGCTCGACCTTTCCAGTACAACCATAAGGGAAGGTTTGGAAAATCCCGTACCCCCAGATTTGGCCAGTTAAACCACCTGGCCCGCCCATTGATACAATTCTGGTTGAGGATTGGGCAACTGATCGGAACCCAAAACGGGTATGCCTTGGAAATGGTCCTTCGGTCATACATGACAATACTTCGCTGGTTGGAAATCTCGGGCAATTGATCAGGCCTGCTGAACCACAAATGCGAACTTGTTGAGCGATTGCTATCGGAGTCTGGCATGGCGGATTGGCAGCGAACCCACACCTGCGGCGATATTCGGGCAAACCATGAGGGGTCACGCGTCACCCTCAACGGCTGGGTCAATACCTCCCGCGCCTACAATTCCCAAGTCTTCATCGACTTGCGCGACCGCTACGGCGTCACCCAGATTGTTTTCGAGGCCAGCTCCGGAACCGATGCTCCTGGGCCACTCTTCAAAAAAGCGAACGAGGCCGGCCGAGAGTGGTGTCTCTCCATCAGCGGCCTAGTCCGCAAGCGCCTGCCAGGCAAGGAAAACACCGAACTCGCCACTGGAGCCGTTGAAGTTCTGGCAGAATCGATCGATGTCCTTAACTCCAGCCCAACCCCTCCATTCGAGGTGACCGAGTTTCCAGGCGAGGAACTTGCGGGTGAGGAAATCCGCCTCGGCAGCCGCTGGCTCGACCTCCGTCGCGCAAGCCTGCAAAAATCACTGATGCTCCGCCACGCCATGACCTCTGGCATCAGGCGTTATCTGGATAAACGCGGCTTTGTCGATGTGGAAACACCACTACTCGGACGCAGCACGCCCGAAGGTGCCCGCGACTACCTCGTACCCAGCCGTGTACACCCTGGTAGCTGGTATGCGTTGCCCCAGTCGCCCCAACTCTACAAGCAACTCCTCATGGTTGCCGGGTTCGACCGTTACTACCAGGTTGCCCGTTGCCTCCGCGACGAGGACCTTCGCGCTGATCGCCAGCCGGAATTCACCCAACTGGATCTCGAAATGGCCTTCGTCGATCAAGACGATGTCCTAAGCCTTATCGAGGGCCTCATCGTCGAGGTCTTCCGAGAGACACTTGGCGTTGAAATCTCTGTGCCACTCGCTCGCATGCCCTACTACGAGGCCATGAGCCGCTTTGGCTCGGACAAGCCCGACCTTCGCTTCGGCCTCGAAATCACCGACCTCTCCGAATGGGCCAAAACCACCAGCTTCAAGGTCTTCAGCGAGGCTGTCGAAGCCGGTGGTGCGGTCAGGGCAATCAATGTTGTCGGGGCTGCTTCCCGCTTCTCCAACACCGAACTCAAGCCCGGCGGCAAACTCTCTGAAATGATCACCCGCGCGGGTGGTAAGGGCCTGGCATGGCTCAAGGTAGAAGAGAGCAAGCTCACAGGTGGCATCGAGAAATTCCTCGGCGAGCAGGCCTTGGCCTCCTTACCCGGCCTGATGGCTTCCCGCCCGGGCGACCTCCTGCTTTTTGTTGCCGACGAGCCAATTAAGTCCGCCGAGTTACTCGGCGACCTCCGGGTCCATCTCGCCAACCAGCTTGGCCTCCTCGCTGGCAAGGAGCGCGATTTCAAACCCCTGTGGGTGGTCGATTTCCCCGCCTTTGGTTTCGACAAGGAAGGCAACCGTTGGGTCAGCAACCACCATCCATTCACCTCGCCTCGCGTGGAAGACCTTTCCCTGCTCGAGACCGATCCAGGCAAGGTCAAGGCGCGGGCCTATGATTTGGTCATCAACGGTTACGAATGCGGCGGTGGTAGCATCCGCATCCACTCCAGCGAGGTGCAAGCGCAGGTGTTCAAGGTTCTGGGCCTCGAGCCCGAGCAGGCCCGCGAAAAATTTGGCTTCCTGCTCGACGCCCTCAAGGTCGGTGCGCCACCCCATGGCGGCGTCGCCCTCGGACTCGACCGCTTGGCCATGCTCCTGGTCGGCACCCCAAACATTCGTGATGTCATCGCCTTCCCCAAGAATCAACGCGCCCGCGACCTCATGACCGGCGCCCCATCCCCTGTCGAACCCAGGCAGTTGAAGGAGCTGGGCTTATGAGCGCCCACCCCGAGGTCGATGCCGCAACCATCCAGCCACAACCCATGCGGATCCTCTTGGTTGAGGATGATCCCCTTATCGGCAAGGCCGTCGCACGCGGACTTGAAGACGCGAGCCACTCTTGCACCTGGAGCAAGAATGGCCGCTCCGGCTTAGAGGAGGCCCTTAGCCAAAGGCACGACGCCATCGTGCTCGACCTCATGCTCCCTGAAATTGCCGGCCTCGATGTACTTCGCCAAATGCGGGCCAAGGGTGTCAAAACCCCGGTGGTGGTGCTCACCGCCCTGGGATCGGTCGATGATCGCGTCGCCGGCCTCCGCGAGGGTGCCGACGATTACCTCGTTAAGCCTTTCGCCTTCCCTGAACTTCTGGCCCGCCTCGAGGCTGTCCGCCGTCGCAGTGCCGACCGACCAGCACCCACCCTGATAGTTGGCCAGATCAACCTGGATCTCACCAACCGCCGCGTTACCTGCTCAGGCAACCATGTTGAACTCACCCCCACAGAGTTCAGCCTCCTCGAGATCCTCATGCGAAACGCCGGCCAAGTTGTCACCCGCAAAATGCTGTGCGAACACCTCTGGGAAGGCGAGTGGGAAGGCGTCACCAATGTCATCGAGGTCCATGTCAACCGCCTCCGTAACAAATTGGCCCAAGCCGGCACAGACGGCCTCATCCAAACCATTCGCGGTCGTGGCTACGCTCTCAAAGCCCTTTGATCTATGCCCATGCCTGGATCACTCATTCGACTGACACGCTCTCTCCGCTTTCAGCTCGCCTTCTGGAATGCCGGTGTGCTGGTTGTCCTCATGGCCGGACTGTTGACCCTTCTTTACCTCGGCACTGGCCTCCTCCTGCAACGCGAACTCGATGAGGTCCTCCAGGAAGACTGCCGCGAACTCGAACTGTTGACCATTTCCAATCCCGCCCAAATCGACCTTGATATTGAATTGAAGCGCAAGGCCACCAGCCACGAAGCCCAGCAATGGTTCGCTCAAATCTGGCGCGGTGGCACCCTGCTGGCCACCGCAGGCAACCCTCCCCTAGGGGCGGCTCTTGGCTTGGAAGACCAGCCCGATGGTCGGGGCGAACTGATGGGCTTTCGCCTGGTGCAACAAACTACCGGCAATCTCCGCATCCGCGTCGGCTCAAGCCTCGACTTCCTCTCCGAAGACCTCACCCGCATTCAGCGCCTTTTCTTTGGCAGTGGTCTGGCTGTGGCGGTTGTCTCACCGCTGGTGGGTTGGTTCCTTGCCGCCCGGGCAATGGGCCCGGTCTCGGATATGCTCAGCACCGCCCGCAGGCTCGATGCCGCAAGCCTCGAGGAACGCTTGCCAGTTCGCGGCATCGGCGACGAACTCGACCGCCTTGCTTTCACCATCAATCAAATGCTCGACCGGTTGGCCGCCTACACTTCCAGCCAGCGCGATTTCGTGGCCAATGCCGCCCACGAGTTGCGCTCCCCACTGGCAGCCGTACGCGCCCTACTGGAAGTCACCCTCAACAAAGACCGCCCTGTCGAAGAATACCGCGAACTCATGCAAGACCTGCTCGAGCAGGTCGAATCGCTAGCTGGGCTAGTCAACAGCCTACTCCTTCTGGCAGAAGGCGATGCTGGCAGGTTGTATCGCCAGGGTTCATCAGCCAGGCTCGACCGCGTCCTCGAACGGGCGGTCGAAATGTTCAGACCAGTCGCCGAACAGAAAAATATCACCCTCCAACTCAGCCCGCCCCCCCCTGCCACGGTCTTAGGTGATCCGGCCAAAATCAGACAAATTTTAAGCAACTTGCTCGATAACGCCCTCAAATTCACGCCTGCGGGCGGCCGCATTGACTGCAATCTGGTTCTCGATGACCCATTACATCCCGCATGGGCAAAATTATCCGTGGCCGATACCGGCCCGGGCGTTCCTAGTGAATATTTGGAAAAGGTTTTCGACCGGTTCAACCGTAGCGATCCAGCCCACCAGCCCATGCAGCCCAAAACAGGCACCGGACTGGGCCTCAGCATCTGCCGGGCAATCGTCAAGGCTCTGGGAGGCACCATCCACATGGAAAACCGCCCAACCGGTGGCGCGCTGCTCGTCGTCAAATTGCCCTGTGCCTAAAATTATCCAAAAACCAATGAATTAGTCTTCTAAATAACACCAAAGTTTCACCATTGCCCTGGCC
>Ga0255125_1000166_pt1 | contig 22860 bp, 16 predicted proteins | sample Law_Cont_RepC_8d_FD_188557 | JGI IMG/M metagenome (GOLD analysis project Ga0255125, IMG submission 188557) | Freshwater microbial communities from St. Lawrence River, New York, United States - Law_Cont_RepC_8d | ecosystem: Environmental > Aquatic > Freshwater > River | place: USA: New York...
CACAAACGCCCACTACCCGCCCCAAGGAAGAAACGATTTTTTCCGCCAAATCTGTTGTTGACGGCAACCGCTCTACCGCCTCCTTGAACACAATCCAGCTCCCTCCAGAAGGCCTCCACCCGCAGCCGTCCGGGGCGACGAAAGAAGACACCAAATTCAACCTGCTAAGACAGCTTTCTCGTTCCACCGGCCATAAGGCATTACCCTACTGGGTATCCTTCCTCGTCGCCGCCCTGCTTCTCGTCGGCGTGGCCATCCTTTATCTGTTGCTGCGCTAGGGCCGGCTCAATGGCATTAGACTCTCAGCGTGTTCAGCTCAATAGGGCACTCAGCAAACTGGGGCTGGCTTCCCGCGTAGAGGCCACCAAGGCTATTCGTGCAGGTCTGGTGCAGGTGAATGGCAAACCGGTGCGCGCCCCTCTCACTTGGGTCACCCTGGGCCTCGACCGCATCTCGTTGGCAGGCCAATCCGCTTCTGTTACCCGCCAGCACCGCTACCTGGCTCTGAACAAACCCAAAGGCCCGGTGGTGACCCGCAGCGACGAGCTAGGTCGCGAAACGGTTCACGCCCTGCTCCCTGTCATGGACCCCAGGGTCGAGGCTGTTGGCCGTCTGGATGCCGATTCCGAAGGCCTGCTGCTATTCACCTCAGACAGCACACTGGCCAGCCGCCTGCTCGAACCCGGGCGCAAAGTTGCCAAGGTCTATCAACTTACCGTTCGTGGCTCCCCTTCGCCCGAGGCCTTGGCAAAAGTGCAAGAGGGGATCGACCTGCCCGGCGACTTAGGCCGCACCAAGCCCTGCCAAGCCCGCCTGTTGCGCCACGGTGCCGACAAAAGCGTGGTCGAACTCATACTCACCGAAGGTAAAAACCGCCAAGCCAGGCGCATGCTTGCAGCCGTGGGCCACCGGGTGTTGCGACTGGTCCGCCAATCTTTCGGCCCGGTCCTGCTTGGCGATTTGCCCAAAGGCACCTACCGAAACCTCACACCAGAAGAATTGGCCACCCTGCACCGGGCGGCTGGATTAAAGATGGATATTTAAATTAATGTTATACAATGCTATAGACCATCCACCTTGTTTATTATTTTTCAGACGCTCATTGGTCTTATTAAAACCACTTCGCCAAAACCTTTCCCTATCACTTATTACTCCCACCAAATTGACAAAAAGCGTAAAAAGCTCGGCCAGTCAAAAACCTAGGCCGCCCGGCTGGCCACAGTAGCCCCACGAACTTGGCCCAAATAATCAAGCAATTCCCGTTCAAACCGTGGCGTCGAGAAGCGTTCGGCCTGTCGCCGCGCCGCCTGCGGGTCAAAAGCCTCACGGTTGCTTTCAAACCGTTCCATCGCCTCAACCAGACTGTCCACATTTGATTCTTCAAACAAGATTCCGGTCGGGCCGTTCCCAGCTTTCAAGTCGCGCACAGTCTCAGCCGCTCCCCCCCGCCCCAGTGCGATCACAGGCGAGCCACAAGCTTGGGCCTCCACAGGCACAATTCCAAAATCTTCCTCACCCGGAAAAAGTAGCGCCGCGCTACGCCGCAAGTGATCTCGAATCACGCTGTCGGGCTGCCACCCCAAAAAGGTTGTCTCAAGCCCTGCCATTTTCTTCAGCGACGCCTCAGCCTGGCCCGATCCAATCACCACCAGCCGCCGCCCCAGCCTCTGGCACGCACCAATCGCCAAATCAAACCGCTTGTAAGGCGCAAGCGCACTCACCACCAGATAAAAGTCTTCCCGTTTGGGAGCCATTTCTCCACAATTGGCTGGCGTGTAATATTCCGTGTCCACCGGTGGGTAAATCACCACGCTGGAGCGCCCGTAGCATTCCTCAATGCGTCGGGCTATGTGGTGGCTGATGGCTACAAAATGGCTCACCCGGTCAGCCGTTTTCAGGTCCCATGCCCGAATTCGGTCCAACACCGCATCAGCCAACCGGGCCTTCAGACCCCGGGCACCTACACCCTCGTAATATTGCTGGCGCATCTGCCAGGCATAACGCATAGGCGAAAAGCAATAGCTCACATGGGGCACGCCCGGCCCGGCCTGCGCCGATTTCGCCACGCAGTGGCTCATGCTCACCACCAACTCCGCATCCGCAAACCGCCAAGCCTTTTCCACCACCGAAGGAAAAATCGGCAGCAGGCCCCTGTAATAACGATGCACCGCCGGCAATCGGTTCAGCCAACTGGGCACAACCCGCAGCGAGTCAATCGCCGGGGTGGTCTTACCCTTGCGATAGAGCAGCGTATGCAGCGTGGCACCAGGCATGGCGCGAGCCAGCACATCGAGGCACTTCTCGCCCCCGCGCAATCCTGTCAGCCAGTCATGTACCAGCACCACACCTTCGCCCACGCTTCCACCCTCCAGCGTACAGGTTTCGGATGTACTCGTTTTCAGGCCCGCAGCACAAGCCTACAAGCCATAAAAAAAGGGCCCTCAAGGGCCCTTCAAATATGCACAAGTCTATATTTCAAAACTACTTGCGGCTAACTGTCGAACTGGGCGACCGGTTGAAACCCGCCGCCGCCAAACCGCGCAGCCAACCTTCCAAGTCCTCCAAGGCCCCACGGTCAGCCCGCGCCCACAGGCGCTTGGCCAATGCCGCATACGACTCGGCTTTCGCGGTGTCCCCTGCCAATTCGGCCAGAATTCTCAAACCCAAAGCGGCTGCGGCATTACCCGGATCATGCGCGAGGGCCTCCAGAAAAGCCTCCTCACCCTGCAACGCATCACCCACCCGCAGCGCTCCCAAACCCCAAGCAAGCATGTGGGCGGCCCCGTTGCCCCAAGCATGGTGGCTAAAGTCATCTTTTGTTTTGTCCACGCAGCGTTTCAGCAGTTTCAACCCGCCTGCGCCGTCCCCTTGTTCGCAGGCAAGCAAACCCTGCGCTTCCCATAGCATCAGGTCCAGCTTGCGGTCTTCCTTTTTACCGGCTCGAATTTGCCGCAATACTTCCACCTCGGCCACAAGTTTTCCAATCTCGCCGCTGCGCCAAGCCCAAAGCGCCCCCATCCAAGCCGCCTGCGCTTTGTCGCGTTTGCGCATGGTTGCAACCACTTCCTGGGCCAACGACGCATCATGGCTCACCATGGCCAGCCGAAACCACGGAAGCTGGTGATCAAAATTGGCATCGCGGGTTTGCTGCAGAATCCTTCGGGCTGTTTCAAACCTGCCGTCATGGGCTAGTGAAACCATCAGAATTTCCAGATGGTGTGAATATTGGTGGTCGTCTTTGGGAAGCACAGCCATATCGAGGTGGTAAGCAGCCTCAAGTTTTGCCGCGATGGCCGAATGCAGGGCCGTTTTGTCCCAACGCCCAAGTCTGGTGGCCAAATGAGCCTGCATATGGTGCGGGTGAGGAATACCAGGTGAAGACTCGATATATTTATTGGCGAATTTCCAGCCCAACGACGGCCTTTGGATGCTCTCGTAAAAATGAACCAACTCGTGGTTGGCTCCCGGGTGCAGCGGATTCACTCCCAAAAGAGCATGATAAAAAGGCGCGCCCGCAACATTACCGCCAAACATGCCACCCGCTGCCAGCTGGGCGCGCTCATACCAAACTTCCTGATCTTCCGGAAACTGGGCCAGCAACTCATCCACCTGCTTGATGGCCGCCTTCTTGCGCGCCTCACCGTCTCCCGCACCAGGCTCCAGCCCTCGCTCTAGCAAATACGTCTTAATCAGCAGGCGCTCACGGGGGTCCGCCTTATCCCGCAAGGCCCCGGCCTTCTTGAAGGCGGTGTTCTTGTGCTTGTCTGCCGGGCCCCATTTTTCGCAGGCCCTACCCAAAAATAGCCATGCCATCGCGCAATCAGGGTCCAGCCGGCACGCAGTCTCAAACGACCGGGCAGCCTCCATCCAAACATACGAATAAAAGTAACCTAACCCCTGATCCACATGGGCTTGGCATTCCACATTCAAGGTGCTTACCGGGCACTGATACACGCACAGGTTCGCAACTACATGCGAAGGTGCCAGCCCAGTTAATGGCATTTTGCCATCACTATTTAGGGGCTGCTTGGCCGGATTCTCCTCCTTGGCTGCTTCCTTCCCGGCTGTTTTGGCGGGCTCCGCTTTCGAATCAACCGGCCATGCCGCAGCCTGGACACTCATTAAAAGAACCAGCGCTGCAATTTCCATGACTTAGCGCTCCGTAGGGTGACAACCCCCATCATCTCGCAACCGGAAGGTTTTGGCTAGCCGCCGCCTTTCATCCGACCACAAATAGTTCCCCAAAGGCCGGAAATTGCCGATTATTTGGTTGGAATTAACCACCCGCGGCCTGTTTCACCCTCATTTCGCGGTCAACCTCCCCCACCACCACCCGCTCAAACTTGGCCCCCGGACAGGGCCATTTCACCTCCAACCAGTCAACCGCTGTGGCTTTACCCAGCCCAAAGGTCAGGACCATTTCGGGCTGGCACAAATACCCCCGGGCCCCTGCCACCACCCGCTCGTGCACCACCCCGCCCACACTCACCCGCGCTACTGCGCCCAATGCCGACCGGTTGCATCGTTTGCCGTCACCTTCAAGCCTCACCCGCAGGTAATGGTGGCCAAGTTTCTGATCATTGCGCACCAACCGACATGGCCCACCGTTGGCCGTCAGCACCAAATCCAAATCGCCATCGCCGTCATAATCCAAGGCGGCACTACCCCGGCCCACCATCGGCTTGAACAGTCCGGCATTATCGCCCGCCTCCTCAACCCCTTCAAACACCCGCGGCTGTGTACCCGTGTTCCAAAAAAGCCGCGGTGCTTGCGGAAAAGCCTGGCTCGCTTGCACCAGACCAATGTCCGGCTCCAAGTGCCCATTGCACAGCAGCAGATCAAGCCGACCATCCAGATCAAAATCCAACAGGCTGGCGCCAAACTTCATCGGCACCCGCGGGCCCGGACCGGCCAAACCCACCGCCAAGGCACGGTCGGCAAATCGCGGTGGCGTGCTCGTATTGTCAATCGCCAAAAAAGTCACCGGCTCATTGGCAAAGTTCGCCACAAATACTGCACTTTTACCCGGCAAATACTCGCCAAACTCAATCCCCATCCCCGCTCGAGCCTGCCCCTCCGCATAAGCTGCCCCTTGGGTGAGCCCCTTCTCAACAAACTTCCGCCCCTTGCCACCAACAACCGCAGGATCGGGCTCGTTGTGGAAGAAAAAATTCCGCACCGTGTCATTGGCCACCATCAGGTCGGGCCAACCATCGTTATCCGCGTCAAACGCCACCACACCCAGCGACTTGGCCACATCACGCTTGCGGGCCTTGGCTCCAACACCCTCATCCTCCAACACCCGCACTCCCGCTACCTCGCTGGCATCGATAAATTTCCCAGCCCCAGTGTTGCGGAACAACCGACACTGCGATCCCTCAAATGAGCGGGGTGAAACATAGCCCCGCTTGTCTCCCGTCAAGGTCGAGGCAATGCCCAAATCAATACCCGGGGCCCAATGAACATACGAGCACACAAACAGGTCCACCAACCCGTCCAGATCGTAATCGACAAAGGTCGCTGAAGATGGAAAATCCACCCTTTCCCTGTGTGCCAGATAGCCGTCGGCCTTCAACGCAGCCCAAGCCATCGCCACCGGCTCCTTCAGGCCCGCCTCAGTTGTCACATCCGCAAACCCCTTGCCGCCAAGGTTGCGATACAGCCTGCAATCGCCAATCCCGGTCACGAACAGGTCAATGAAGCCGTCATTGTCCATATCAGCCGCGCAGGCACCCATGCCGTAGTGGGCCCGGTCAATCCCCCACACCTTGGTCACATCTTCAAACTTGCCATTGCCCAGATTGCGCATCAGGCAAGGCCCCTTGGCCGCCCCTGCATGGTCGGGCCAAGGGCAAGAATTCACTAAAAACAAATCCTGAAAACCGTCGTTGTCAATATCGAGCACTGCCACCCCAGCGCCCATGGTTTCAGGCAGCAACTTCTTGCCCACAGCCCCCGTGGTGTGGCTAAAAGAAATGCCGGCCCCGGCCGTCACATCGGCCCAAGCCACAGCCGGCACCTGTTGGGCTGCCTTTTTGTTTTCAACCCTGCCCGGGTCAACCCACTTGGCCTCGCCTTTTTTCTTGCCCGTGATCGCAAACCACGCCACCGCGAAGCCGATCATCAACAGCAATATCACTGCCGCCGCAATGATCATGCCGGTTGCTGTGTGCTGTTCTGGCCGGGTTGGTTCAACACCGGTGTCATTGGCTTCGGTTTTGTTCTCGGTCATGGCTTGTTCCAGGTCGGTTCACCCGTGGTGGGGTACAAAATAATGGCTTCCGCCGCAGCATTGGCCGCCGCATGCTTGGCTCGAAATGCGGTGGTTGTCTTGGCCCGGGCCAAATCGTCAGGCTTCAGCAGGGTGTGCGCCAAACGGTGCCCTTGGGCCAAAATGCCAGCCATAGCCTCACGGGTTTTGGGGTCTGCCCCAGACTCCAACGCTTTTCCAAGCGCCTCGTCCAAGGGCTTCAGGGCCCGACGTAGCGGCGACCACCGCGGCGTGCTCGGCTGCGGCGACTGCGCAGCCCAACCCGCAATCCCATGGGCCATCAGCCGCAAAGATTCCTCGCGCCTGACAAATTCACCCGCCTTGGCGGCATCTTGGGCCATGGCGATCAGCTCATCGCCTGTCATGCAGGCCTCATCCGGGCCAGGAACCACGACCGGCCGGGCCCAGCCCCCCGCAAGGTCATTCAACGCCTGGCTAATGCCATAATGCGCCTCTTGATCTTCCGAATCTTCCGCCAACACACGCAAATAAGCCTTGGCCGATTCTGTCAGAAAATAGATTTGCTTCTCCGACCCAGCGGTTTCAAGCTGGGCCCTTTGGAATAAAGTCAGGGCCAGCCGGTTCCACACCACATAATCGCGGCCAAAATCAAATCCCCGCTCCTTGGGCTGGTTGGCCGGGTCCACAATCGAACGGAATGCCTTGATGGCTTGGTCAAAGCCTTGGGCATCCGCTGCCGTTTCTGCCGCCGCCAGACCGGTGAACCAGGCCAGCGTCCACCACGGTGCGGGCGGTTCCGCTGTGCGGGCCTTTTGCAGTGCCTCGGCTGCCTTGTCGAGCCGACCCTCGGCAATCAGTACCCGAGCCTGGTTCAACCAACCATGCCCCGAGGCGTCACCGCCCATTGCCGCCACTTTCTCGAACGCCTGCTCGGCCTGGCGCAACTCGCCCCGCTTGGCGTTGGCACCTCCCTCCAACAGGCAACCAATGCCATAGTCATTCCAGCGCTGCCATGCAGGCTTGATGGAAGACTCCTGCGCCACCACAGCAGCCCCACCCTTCACCGGCAGGCTCACCATGTCCTCGCACATGTCCACCACCCGCAGCACCGGAATCTCGCCACCCGGATACATATATTCCAGATACTTTTGATCAAATTTACGGTAACGCACCTTTGCCTTCAGTTCCACCGGGCCTTTGGCATCCTCGGGCACCTTCAACTTGTAATGGACGACAGATGCCGCCCCCGGCGGTATCTGCTTGTCGTAAAGTGGGGTGAAAATATCCTGCGGGTTGCGGCGGTCGATGCGGTTGCCACTGCGATCAAGCACCAAGGCGTTAATAAAGTGTGCCCGTTCATCCACAACACCCGCGTCTCCCGGTCTTTGCATCCCCCCATTGCTGGCAAAAACCTTGCCCCCAGTCGCCGCGGTAAATTCCACCCAAATCTCGTTGCTGTCGATGGTGCCTTGCGAGAACGCATGCCCAACCGCCAAAGTGCGGATGACCACCTCCACCAGATACTCCCGGCCTGGCTCCAACTCGGGAAGTGTCGGGCGAATGGGCCCTAGCAACTCCCCATCAATCGCATTGCCTCGCTTCAAGGCAAAAAGGTCAATACGCAGCTTCTTGTTTTTCAGGTGCTCGGCTTGCTTGTCGGCAACAGCTTTCAATTCTGCAGCCCTGCCCTCATAGCGCTTCTCGCGGGCCACAATTTCTGGCAGGCCCGTGTTGGCACCCACAAACAAATGGTTGTGAACCTTGCGCTCGCCGTTCCCATCAAAATCCTTCGCGCCAAAATCGTTCGACGCCTTCAAGGGCATATGGCAGGCGGCACAATTCTCCTTTGCCGTCTCTGGATAGTAAAACGACCGCGCATTATGGCCCGACACACCCGATAGCAAAAACGAATCGTAATGGTTTTGCCCCCGCGTGAACTCCTGATAATGGTTCAGCGCCAAAGGCAGCGACACCTTGTGGCAGGTCGAGCAAAACTCGGCGGTTTGGTGAATGGGCTTTAAAAACGTCTTTTTGTGAAAATCCGGCTTCGCCCGCACCAGCGCATTGTTCACCCACTGCAGGATCGGGTTGTCGCTGAAGGCAAATGGATAATGCAACGGCTCCTCAATGGTATAAGACGCATTGCCCACCGTGCTGTTGACATGCGTGATCGCATGGCAAGTGGTGCAGGTAATGCCCGCATGCGCAGTGGGGTGATTCACATCGTCGAACTTGGGGTCATCAAAGGCCCCAGAGAAAAACGGCACCGGATCATGGCAGCCTGCGCACCAACGGGCGGCCTGCACATTCCCATCCCGCTCCAGCGCCACCTTGCGAGTCTCCCGCACGCTAAACAAATAGGGCGGATTGTTGAACGAGCTAAAATGATGCGCCGAATGCAGCCAGTCTTTGTACACATCGCCATGGCACTTCAAACAGTATTCATCAGCCATCAGCACATGCGACGGAATAAAATTGCCCGTGGCCGTGCGGGCCTCGCTGGGAAAAAAGTATTGCGAGCCCGACGAGGGCCCCTCCGCGTTCCACTGACGGGGGTCTTGGGTGTGTAGCAAAGCCATCAGGGCGGTGAAGCCTGCCGTTGCACCTGCAATCCACCCGCCCCAGTTCCAACGGATGCGCGGCCCAGCCCGGCGGTGGCCCACATACACCCACACCGCCAAGACTGGTATCAACAAATGCAAGGCATACACAATCCAGCGGCCAAGCCCGGTGGGCAGTTGAAACATGCCCGGAATTTGCACCAAAGCCACACCGGTGAGCAAGGTGCCCAGACCCAGCGCAAACACCAAGATGCCTAACCTGATCGCAACCTTGTTGGGCCGATTGCGCGAGGTAACCCAGTGGTGAGCTCCAAACCAGACAAAAGGCACACCCAAAATCAGACCAACACCAATGTGTATCAAATAAATCCAAAAGGTGAAGGCGTTGGTCAGGGCCTGCTCGCGGACCGCCTCCAGGATGCGCAAAACAACCAGATAAAAGCCACTGGCTGAAAGAATCGCAAAAGCCGCAAACACAATCGCCAGCAAAACCTTCAGCCCGGTGCCCAGCGCTGGAACATATTTAAAGGGCACCCGGCTTCGCCCCGCCCCCATCGGACTGGGAAATCCACCCGCCTGATCTGAATTTGACATGGCCGCCTCCGCCGGTTGCTACCCGGCTCCGCATTTTGGCTTGGTAAAAAGCAGGCTTTGGCTGGCAACCGCCTTGAACCCTTAATACCGGCAAATCCGCCGGACTGGTTCCCGCTGGCCTCCACAGCCCCTGCCCGCTCATTGGATGATTGTTTTTGATGCCGGCAAATTTCAAAATAAACTACTGGAAAAATGCTCAAACAAAATTGACCACAAGTCAAATCAGATGCGCGGCGGATGAAAGATCTCACCTGCAAGGCCACTCAAACAACTGCCAAGGTCTAAAAACAACATCCCCACCCCACAACTTGCTGGCACGCCACAAAAAGCCTCACCCCTCCAGGCATCATCGCCGGGTGGGGGATTTGCCCCCGGCGCAGCCGGGCTGGCAGGTGCTTCAGACTGTTTGCATTGCGGGCCCTTACCCTTGCAGGGCAGGCAGCTTGCCTGCGATGGCGTTACCACCACCAAATCACCATTCGCGCGTTGAACCACATAACCGTGCTCACCGCATCCAGCCTGGGCCGATTCGGCTCCAGCCATCCAAAAGGTGATCCCTACCGCCATTGCGATAGCCACCTTCAACATGCTGGGGTTAACAAGCGCCATGATGAATGCTATTCCCCGGATTGGTCCTTTAAATATCACGCTTTCCCGGAAGACTGGCAAGGCCTAGTCAGCTATATCTTCACGGTTTGGAACAACCCCTGCATATGATTTCCAGCCTTCAATATTAGAATAGGCCTGATATGCTGGTGTAGACACTGGCTCCCCAAAATTCCTCAATTCCGAGATTTCCAACGGGTCTTTCCATGCCACGATTCTGGGCTGCCTCCATCCAGACCGATTTACCTAACCCCACCTCCCGGGCAGAATTGCCCAAGCGTATCGGCCATGCTCAAACACTCATTGAACAGGCTGTCGTGGGCTACCGGCCCTTTGGCGACGTGCGACTGCTCGTTTTCCCCGAATTTTTCCACGCTGCGCCCATTTATCCCGAGGTGGGCCAACTGCTCGAACATTTGGCCGTTGAAATCACACCCGATCTGCTGGCCCCTTATTTGAAAAAGGCCAAAGAACACCGCATCTACATCCAAACCGGCACCTTTCTGGAAAAACACCCCCGCTGGCCCGGCCATGTCTTCAACACCACCTGCTTGATCGGCCCCGAAGGCCTTCTCTACCACTACCGTAAGGTTAATCCCTGGCTGCCATGGGAAGTGCATACCAGCCCCCACGACCTGCTAGACCTCGGCTACGATGAGCCGCTTTTCCCGGTCGCGGATACCGAAATCGGCAAACTGGGTTGTGCCATTTGCTACGACTGGCTCTTCCCCGAACCAATCCGCCAACTGGCCGTGAATGGCGCCGAGATCCTCATCCGCGTCAGTGCCTACATGGACCCCTGGGGAGCCACCCAACCCATGGATTGGTGGACAGTCGTCAATCGCTGTCGGGCCCTGGAAAACATCGCCTATGTGGTTGCGGCCAACCAAGGGGCAAGCCTAAGCCATTACCCGCCCTTTTCCTGGCCGGGGGGCAGCATGGTCGTCGATTTCGATGGACGCATCGTCTGCCAAGCAGACCCAGGCCCAGGTGATAAGATTGTCGTGGCCCCCGTGGACATTGGCGCCCTGCGCCACGAGCGCCAGCGCCGTCAGGGCCACCAGATGCTTGACCACATGCGCCTGACCGCCTGCCCGCCCAAACATTGGGTGGATGGCAAAAAACCTTGGAAAAACAGGAATCACCAATGAGCAAAGAACTGAATTTCAAACAAGAATTAACCGCCTGCTTCGGCAAACCAGTGGCCGAGAACCCAACTCAAGCCATGGTCGAGGCAGCCTACCGCCACCACAACCTCGCCTGGCGCTACCTCACAGTCGAAGTTGATCCCGCCGATTTGGCCCATGCTGTATTGGGGGCCCGGGCCATGGGCTTCCGCGGGTTCAATTGCACCATCCCCCACAAAGTAGCAGTCATCCAGTATTTGGATGGGCTGGGCGAATCTGCCAGCCTGATGGGCGCCGTGAACTGCGTCGTTCGTAAGGGCGACAAACTAATCGGCGAAAACACAGACGGTCTGGGCTTCGTCCAATCCCTTCGCACCCTCGCAGACCCAAAAGGCAAGCGCATTTTAATGCTGGGCTCGGGTGGTGCCGCCCGCGCCATTGGGGTGGAACTGGCCCTGGCAGGTGCCAGTCACATCACCTTGGTCAACCGGTCTGCCGAGCGGGGCCAAGCCTTGGCCACCCTGCTGCGCGACAAGGCGAAAATCGCCTGCGATCTGGTGATTGGTTCAGCCGATGCCAAAATTCCCGAGGGAACCGATGTGGTCATCAACGCCACCTCCATCGGCCTATACCCCGATGTCAATGCGCGCCTGCCGCTCGATACTTCTGGCCTAAAGGCATCCATGGTGGTGGCAGATGTCATACCTAACCCACCCACCACCAGACTGGTCCGCGAGGCCCGCGAAAAGGGCTGCAAGGTTATCGATGGGCTGGGCATGCTGGTCAATCAGGGCGTTATCGGGATCAAGCACTGGAGCGGTATCGACCCTGACCCAGCCATCATGCGCAAGGCTTTGGAAGATGTTTTTGGGGTTTAAAAAACCGCCAATCACTTCGGTTTCGAAGCGACCTCACACTGAAATGTCAGGCTTCGCCCCGGGGCTATTTTCTCCGGGGCCGCCATTTCCTTCATCCTCCAACACCATGCCCGGCAATTGGGGCGGCCTCAGCTCCACCGGCTTGATCTTCTTTGATTTCGAGAACAAGTTCAACGATTCCACCACCACCGAAAATCCCATCGCAAAATAGATGTAGCCCTTTTCCACATGCTTGCCAAAACCCTCCATGATCAGCACCGAGCCGATCAGGATCACAAAACTCAAGGCCAGCATCTGCAGAGTGGGATGTTTTTCAACGGCCTTCGAGACCGGTTCGCTGAAAAACAACAGCACCGCCACAGTGATCAGCATCGCCACTACTATCGCCGCAAAGTTTTGCACCATGCCCACCGCGGTGACCACTGAATCAAGCGAAAAAAGGATGTCTATTAGCGCAATTTGAGCGATCACCCAGCTAAATGACGCGGATTTCCTGCCGTTGCCACTATGATGGTCCTCCGGGCCCTCCAACTTTTCATGAATTTCGCGCACCCCTTTGTATACCAAAAATAGCCCGCCAAGCATCAGGATAATTTGCTTGCCGCTAAACCCCAGATCCTCCTCCTGTCGGAAAAGCCATCCGGGCAAATGGAAAAGCGGCTCATTCAACTGCATCAACAGGGTCACAAACCCCAACAGCAGCAACCGCGATCCAAGGGCGGCCAAAAGACCAATCCGCCTGGCCCTGCCGCGCTGCCCCAGTGGCAACCCTTGGGTGATCAGTGCCAACAAGACAAGGTTGTCAATTCCCAGCACCACTTCCAGCGTAGTGAGCGAGATGACCGCAACCAATAATTCAGTCCAACCCATGGCTTTACCTGCGCCCCTGTCCTAAATGCTTAAGCCGTTAAGCTACCAAACCTCCCAATTCCAATCGAACTCAACCCTTTTGTTCAACAACCAAACTCCAATATTCGACATCGTTACTGCACATCGTTGCTTGACATCCGCCCCTCAAAAGGGTTTGATAACATCCATAGGTAATCATTCCGCAAGGTTTGGTTACCACCCAGACTAGCTAGAAATGGCGTGGCAGGGTGGGCGAAGAGCCCACCTTTTTTCTTTATAGTCCGCCACTTTTCTAACTTTTGGGCCAATTTTGAAAGGTTTTTGCAAATCGGCAGGCTGTGTCCTTTTTTTGGGCAGTCAACCGGTAGCCAACAAGTGAGGGTGGAGCATGAAGGCTGAGGATGTGCTCAAGGCGGTCAACTTCATTCAGGCTGAAAAGGGCCTCGACCGGGAACTTATTTTTTCCAGCATCGAAAAGGCTATCCAGCACGCCCTGCTCAAAAAGTGGGAGTCCGACCGCAAAGCCGAACAACAGCGTGATCAGGAGCGCCGTATGCGCGGTCAAAAGACCGTCACGCCCACCTCCAAACCCAATTCAGAATTGGCCGAAGGCGAACTACCCAGCGAAGAACTCGATCTGTTCATCCCGCCCATCGAAGTGTCCATCAGCCGTGAAAACGGCGAAATCGTGGCCGTTCTGAATCACAAAACCGTCGAAACCGGCGAATTGGGCCGTATTGCCGCCCAAAGCGCCAAGCAGCTGATCATCCAAAATTTCCGCCAGGCCGAGTCGGAAGAGCTGTACCAAAAATTCGCCAGCCGCCGCGGCGATCTCGTTCTGGGCGTCATCAAGCGTATCGACCGCCGTCGCGAAAACGACCGTGGCGTTGCCACCGTCCAACTCGACAACGAGAAAAACTTGGAGGCAATCCTGCCCCCTTCCGAACAAATCCGCGGCGAAACGCACAACCCCAACGACCGGATTAAAGCCGTCATCCTCGATGTGAAACGCGAAAGCAACCGCGTCAAAATCGTCCTCTCCCGCACCCACCCCGATTTGGTTCGCCGCCTCTTTGAGGAAGAAATCCCCGAAGTTGCCGACCATGTCATCGAAATCCGCGCCGTTTCTCGCGAAGCAGGTAATCGCGCCAAGGTCGCCGTCTCCTCCTCCGATATGAAGGTCGATTGCGTCGGTGCCTGTGTCGGCGTGCGCGGCAGCCGTATCAAAAACATCGTCGAGGAATTGCACGGTGAACGCATCGACATCGTTCGCTGGAACGACTCGTTGCAGGTCCTCATTCGCTATGCCCTGCAACCTGCCCAAATACTCGATGTCCACTGCTACCCACGCCTCGGCCGGGCCATTGTTTTGGTCGATGACGAAAATCTCTCCCTGGCCATCGGCAAAAAGGGCCAAAATGTCCGCCTTGCTACCAAATTAGTCGGGTGGGACATCGAAATCATGACCGACGAGGAACTGCAAAAGTCCCTCAACAAGGCAGAACTCTGGTTCCGCCAAATCCCCGGCATCACCGACGAACTCATCGAAGCCTTCATCACCGAAGGCTGCTTCTCCTACGAGGACATCACCGTCCTCAAGGCTGAAGATATTGCCACACTCTCGGGCAATGTCCTCACCGAGGAAGAGGCAGACGATATACTCGAATATGCCGAGCAATACGCCGAAATGATGGAAACTGCCACCGCTGAGGAGGAAGAGCAAGAAGCTCAAGCTGCCGAAGAAGCCCAAGCTGCCGCCTCCGAGGGCATGGATTCCCTGTTCGAAGGCAGCGACGAAGAGGCAGCTCCTGCAGAAAACCCCGCGGAAGAACCTTCCAGCGACACAAAAACAACCCTCGACGACCTGCTAGGCAGCGACGAACCTCCCCAGGGCCACGAACCCGGGCACGATCCGGAAAACCGGTCCTAACCCATGAACAGGGTGGGAATTTGCGGGCCTGTTTGCCTGCAAAATGATAAAAACTGTTTGACTAGGGCCCACTTGGCCCTTCTCAAGTGGCTTCGGGGCTTTAGAATACATGTCTTGGGTACCCAAGGGGTTCCAAGGGATCCACCGCGCGTGAGGGGCTCAGCTTGCAGAAGGAAAAGGTTAGGCTATACCTGATAGCCCGTGAAATTGATGTGGACAGCAAGGATCTAGTCGATCTTTGTAAATCCCAAGGCTGGGATGTTAAAAACCAGCTCAGCAGCATCGAGCCTGAACAGCGCGATATTTTGGTCCAAATGATCAAAGCCGGTGGAAGCCGCGCCGCTGCGGCACCTCCCGCAGCGCCTGTGCGCCCAGCTATCCCCACCCCGCCGCGCACAGTTCGTCCACTCATCACTCCTAAACCGGCAGCTCCGCCCAAGGCGGAACCAGAGCCAGTTCAAAAAGCACCTGCTGCGCCTGAACCAGCACCTGCTGCGCCTGAACCAGCCCCTGCCGCTCCTGAGCCAAAACCAGCGCCCATAGTCTCAGCTGAGCCTACGGCCCCTAAAGCTGTATCCGAGCCCAAAGCACCTGTGGCTGCGCCAGCCACGCCCGCTGCCAGGCCTACCATTCCAGCCATCAACCGTCCGCTGCCTAATTTGGGTTCCCCGCGGCCATCCATGCCAAACTTGGGTGGCCCAAGACCCAACCCAGCCATGCGGCCGCCCACTCCAGGTGTTCCGCCTCCGCCCAAACCGCCTTCGGCGGGTTCCATTGCCACACCATCGGCAGCACCTACCCCTCGTCCAAGTGGTTTGCCTAGGCCCCAAGGCAGCCTGCCCTCGCGTCCTGCTGGCGACTTCGCCCCAACCTCAAGGCCCGGTGGCGCACCGCCTCGCCCTGCTGGCGATTTCACCCCTAGGCCTGGTGGCCCAATCCCTCGCCCTGCTGGCGATTTTTCACCTCGTCCGCCAACACCACTGTCTCCAGCGCGTGGCGATGCCGGGTCCGGGGCTGCACCAGATCAGCAAGGCCCAGCTTCGGGTGCCCCAAGGACCGGCTCTCCTTCTCAATTGGGTGGCAACCCGCAAAGACTCAGAAATTTAGACTCCAACCGACCGTCGTCCGGTGCTCCAAGTGGCGCTCAAGGCGCTCAAGGTGTTCAAGGTGCTCAAGGTGGCGAACGACGCCAGCCCCGCATCATGACTCGCCCCGGAATGATTCGGGTCCAACCGCCAGCACCTCTCAAACAACATGGGGTCGAAGCACCCGCCCAAAGGGCGCAACCTTCTCAGGCTCCAACCCCTACCGGCCCACGCAAACTGGCCGAAATCCCCAAAGATTTCGTACCGGGCCAAGGCCGTATCGAAGATCTCACTAGGTCTATTCAAGCTGACAAACTCCGCGTCGATGCCCCCCCCACCCCCGTCGATGAGGAGGACGAGGAGGGCAAGGCCGCCAAGAAGCCCGGTTCCGTCGCCGGACGAGCCGATCGCCATCGCGAACGCGCCGATCGCCAGGCCCGCCGTGTCGACACCGGCCACAAAGTTCGTCTCGATCGCATCGATGACGAAGACGGCCCTCGCCGCCGGTCCGGCCGCAAACCACAGCGCCTGAAAGGCCCTCAGCCCCGCAAGGGCAAGGTGCCTATCACCCTTCCCATCACCGTGCGCTCCCTGTCTGAAGCCATCGGCATGAAGACCGGCGAATTGCTGATGAAGCTGATGGGTCAAGGCATCATGGGCCTGAACATCAACAGCACCGTCGAAACCGATCTCGCCCTTCTGATGGCCCTCGAACTCGGGATCGAGCTCGAGGTGAAGGCCAAGGAAAGCCGAGAAGACGAACTGCTCCGGCATTTCGCCATCGAAGACACCGACGAGCAGCTCAAGCCACGCGCTCCCATTGTCACCATCATGGGCCATGTGGATCACGGTAAAACTTCGCTCCTCGATAAAATTCGCAAGAGCAATGTTGTTTCCACCGAGGCAGGTGGCATCACCCAGGTTCTCCGTGCCTGGCGTGTGATGCACAACGACAAACCCATCACATTCCTCGACACCCCCGGTCACGAGGCATTCACCAAAATGCGTGCCCGCGGCGCCAATGTCACCGACATCGCCGTGATTGTTTGCGCCGCCGATGACGGTGTCATGCCCCAAACCGAGGAGGCTATCAGCCACGCCAAGGCTGCAGGCGTGAAGATCGTCGTTGCCATCAACAAGTGTGACTTGCCCGGCGCCAACATCCAAAAGGCCCGCCAGCAGCTCTACGGTCTCGAACTCGTCCCCGACAACATGGGCGGTGATGTTCCGTTCGTTGAAACCTCTGCCGCCACAGGCAAAGGCATCGACGAACTGCTCGAAACTCTCAGCATTGTCGCCGAGCTCGAAAACTTCCGCGCCAATCCCAACAAACCCGCCAGCGGCGTCTGCCTCGAGGCACACATTAGCGAGGGTCAGGGTGTTACCGCCACCATGCTCATCGAGTCCGGCACCCTGAAAAAAGGTGATGTCGTACTCTGCGGCACCTCCTATGGCCGCGTTCGCATGCTTTACGACGATCAGGGCAAGCAGCTCGACAACGCTGGCCCCACAGTTCCTGTGCGTCTTCTGGGCCTCGACAGCGTTCCAAATGCAGATGACCCGTTCTTGGTGGTTCCCGAACTCACCGTTGCGCGCGAAATCGCTGAAAGTCGCAAGGCCGACACGCAAGAAGAGGCTGCTATCCGCCGCCCAACCCTCAACTTCAATGTTCCCGGCCAAGATGCCGTCATGGAGTTGAAGGTCATCCTGAAGGCTGACTTCCGCGGCTCGCTCGAAGCTATCCGCAAAGAGCTGGAGAAGTTGGAGCATGATGAAGTGAAAGTGCGGGTTCTGCATGCCGCCGTTGGTGGCATTACTGAATCCGATGTCACTTTGGCCCTGACCAGTCCGCAAGATACCCTGATACTGGGTTTTAACTCCGTTCCCGATAGTCGAGCCAGCGCGCTCGCCGAAGAGAAGGGCGTCTCGATTCGCGAGTACAGCATCATTTACAAACTCACGGAAGATCTCCGGGCAGCCCTCGAAGGCCGCCTGAAGCCCCGCGAGGAAGTTGTGCACCTTGGCCGCGCCATGGTGCGCGAAGTTTTCAAGATCACCAGGGTTGGTGCCATCGCCGGTTGCTTCGTCACCCAAGGGGTTATCGAACGCAACGCGAAGGTCCGACTCATCCGCCGCGGCGTGGTGGTGTTCCCGCCAGCCGAACGCACCGTCGGTCTCGAATCGCTCAAGCGCTTCAAGGACGATGTCAAGGATGTCCGCGAAGGCATGGAGTGCGGTATCAAGATCGCCGGCTTCGACGATGTGAAAGTCGATGATGTCATCGAGGCATATCGCATCGACCAAGTCATGCGTACCCTATAATGGTTCACGCGGTCACCATCAGGGGTGGCCCCGCAAAAAACCTCCCAAATGGGGGGTGACCAACACGGGTAGTGGCCAATCTTGTCAGGAAGCATGGGTCGGTCTGAGATGTTTGTGGGTGGCCTCCGGGTTCGACTCTTGGTGCGCGAAGCGCGTACCTTGAAGGACAAACGGCAGGTGATCCGCAGTATTAAAGACCGGCTGCATCAAGATTTGGGTGTCTGCGCCGCTGAGGTGGGGGCACTCGAAGATCATCGCCAGACCATTCTCGGCTTTTCAACCGTTTCCAACGAGGCGGCCCAAGCCAGACAGGTTCTGGAACAGGTGGTTGCGCGGCTCAGGGCACACCCTGTAGCCGAATTCTGCAACCACGAAATTGAAGTTTTGTCCTTCGACGAGTTGGGCAGCGGGGAGTTCTGACCGGATGAAAAAGCACCGGATGGCGCGTGTGTCGGAAATGATCCGCGAGGTCGCCAGCGAGACGATCCTTTTCAAAATGAGTGATCCGCGCGTCAAGCGGGTCACTGTCATGAGCGTTGAGGTTTCGCCTGATCTCCAACACGCCCGGGTCAAAGTATCGGTGATGGGAACACCGGCCCAGCAGGCCACCACACTCAAAGGCCTGCAACACGCCGCCGGTTTCATCCAAGCCCAAATGGGCGACCGCATGAAATCCCGTTTCACCCCTTGCCTCCGTTTCGAGCTCGACCAAGGCGTCAAGCAAAGTGTCGAAATCAGCCGCCTCATCAACGAGGCCTTGTCCAAATCACCCTCGATGAACGCCTCGTCCGATATAAACGATTCATCCGACATCGCCGAAGACGATTTCCTCGATAATGGTGAAGACGACGACGACTCCGACTTCGAAGACCTAGATAATGATCATCTGGGCGACGAAGCGGCCGATGACGATGAGGTCGATGCCGAAGCGTCCACCGCCAAAGCGGTACAAGACAATGCGGGAGAGGAGGAAGACAATAATCTTCCCAAACCTCCACCGTACAAAGACTTGCCCGGTTCGTGACAACGAAACGGGCCTTTCGATTCCGCCCGGCGCTTACCGGGCGGGCCGTGGTGGAACCGCGGTGATTTTCCGGGTGTGGATCCCGGGCACAAGGGAGTGTTATTGACCATGGCTACCGCAGCTAGCAAGCAAAAACTTCTCACCCAAGTCTTGGGCAAGGGTCGTAAGGTTACCACCGGCAAAGAAACCGTTGAACCAATCGATATCGATGCCCTCAATGTCTTGGAGCAGGTGCTGTACGCATTCTGCCGTGAAGACGCCACAAGCACCCAGGCAGATCGCGCCTTCCAGCAACTGCAGGAGCGTTTTTTCGACTGGAACGAAGTCCGCGTCAGCTCCACCCGCGAAATTGCCGAAGCCTTCGAAGGTATGTCCAAAGCTTTCGAGCGCGGCGAGCGTATCGTCTCGTTCCTCCAAGAGCTCTTTGAGACCACCTTCTCCTACGACATGGACCTCCTGCAAAAGAAAGGCGTCAAGATTGCCGCCAAGCAACTCGAACGCCAGCAGGCTATCACCGATTTCATCGTCGCATGGGTCACTCAACGATCCCTCGGTGGCCATGCTGTGCCTGTCGACAACTCCACAGCACGCTGCCTGAAGCGTCTGGGTTTGGTCGATGCCGAGCTTGAGCAACTTCCCGATATCCGCGCTGCCCTCGAACATTTGGTCCCCAAGGCCAAAAATGTCGAGTTCACCGACACCGTCAGCCGCGTGGCCGTCGAAATGTGCCACGAAAAGACACCTGCCTGCCCTGTTTGTCCACTCGCGGGCGATTGCCCAAGCGTCAGGGTGAGCAAGGCAAAGAAGGCCAAATAAGCCAAAACCATCCTTCAAAACGAACAGAGCCCTTTGCGTCTCGCAAAGGGCTCTGTTCGTTTGTATTGCCAACTTGATATCAACCGGTTCAATTTCGGCTACCCATCACCCGGGCCAAAATGGGCTTCAACCTCTCCATGTTTGCCTCGGTTACCAGCGCGGACATCGGCCCCACTCTTTCCCCCAGCAAACTGGCTGTGGACGCCCATTGGTAAAGCCCGTCCAACAGGCCCTCAGTTTCCACACGCAGCAGCAGCGCATTTTGAAAAACAGGCTCTTGGTCCATTCCTTCCAAAAACAGCCGGATCGCCGGCGGTGGCTCCTGCCCGGTCCGCTCAATAAACCACCGCCGCGTCAACTCCGCCGACATGCCCGCCTCGGCTGCCGCCCGCAGGCTTTCGGGGGTGATGGCAATCACCTTACGCTCAGGCGTGCTCTCACTCTCCAGCCTCTGGCCCAAATGGGGCAGCTCCGTCTCCAGCAGCAAATCACTCCGGGCCTGATCCACGATCAGACGGGTGCCGTCGTCGGTCACCTGCACGCAAGCCTCGCGGGCCAGACCGTAATCGCGATTGCCCGTCAGGCGAAAATGCCGATAATCCAGATCCCGCTCTTGCACAATTGCAAACCGCTCAGACAGCCGGATCAAGGGCACACCCCGGGCCTGCGCCTCCTCCATGTCTGACGGCTCGTCAAACTCCAAAAGCGTCGCACCCGAATGCACCGCAAGCCTCTCGCGCTTGCCCGCCCATCCACGCAATTGGTCCCACACCGCTCCAGGCAGCGACCTGCCACTGCGCCCCTCAAGGAAACTGCGCAGCCCATCCAGCGATTCACCAGCCTCCAGCGCCCTATAAACCGTTTGCGGCGTGATCACCATCTGGCATGCCGCACCCAATGTTTTCCAGGTGCCAAGCCGGCTCAATCGGGCGATCATGCCGGGATTCATCGCCTGCCTGTAAGCCACTATTTCAAGGTTCGGTTGCACGAACAACGATTGCGGCAGCGACGGGTCATCTGCGGGCTTGTCCCCAAGCCCAAGCACCCAACGGCCCCAAGGCGAAAGCCGCACTGCAACACCGTCTTTGGCCTCCAGGCCCAAACGCCCTGTCTCAACCAGCCGCAAAGGCCAAGCGATTCCAACCAGCCACAATTCCAGCCAAGCCTCGCGGGCACTGGGGCGCTGGTTGGTCTTCCAATGCGGGTGGTGCAAGCGCAACCACTCCTCAATGTCACCTGGCCTCACCCATGCCCCCTCAGGGAATTGGGCCATCAACAAAAGCGCCAGCAAACATGCCGAAGGATAGGGGTTGCCAGATGCGGCCTCAACCGCCATCCAGCCCTCTTTGGGCCCCCAACGGTTCACTGCTTGGCAAGATTCAAACAGGCTGCCCAAAGTCTCACCCGTGCCAAGATCCCACCGCCTGGGAAAATCTCCAATGGCCCAATCATTTTCTTCCGCGCGCAACAACCCTTCCTGCCGCCCAATCGCCGCAATCAGCAGCGCAAAGTCAGGCGGACAGGCCTGGTTTTCAGATATAGGAGATGCCAAATGCGTGTTTGTGGTCAACCGGTCCGAATCACGCTTGTAGAAATCACCCGCTTGCGTGCGCCGAAAAGGCCCCTCCGAGGCGCCCTGCCATAGCGCCCCCAATCGAGTTGGAAATTCCAGGCCATCAGAAAGCGATGCCCCGCCCTTCACTTCCACTTCAGACAAAGGCACCGCCTCTGCCAAAGGCAAAGGCGGTAAATCACGATCACGCTCCGCCATCGCTGCGGCGTGGTATTCCACATCCGCCCTGGGCGGATCAAGCCTCCATGCTTTCGCCGTGGGCAAAGGAAGGCCCAAATCATGGGGAATCGCCCGCCCGCGCACCGCCAGCGGGCAATGCAGCACCAGCCTGTGACCAGGGCTGAGCGTGAGCCATGCGGTAAAATCCCCCAACCCGGTGGGTTGACCCGGAATGTTCACAAGGTCGGGCAAAACCAGACCCGTTTCCATCAGTGCCAAAAGGGGTGCCAATCCGTCGCGATATCCCAGCGCCAAATGCGCCTGCAAAAGATCAGATACAGGAAAAAACTCGCGCCGCATATGACCGGCCAAGGCAAGCATCACCCGCGCCGCGGGGACTGACTTCTCCAAAATCTGCAATCTTCGAGCAAGCTTCACCGGGTCGGCAAGCAGGTCCAAAACCCTCGGTACCCACTCCTCAGGCTCCAGACTGCCCCTGGGTTTGACCAACGAAACCACCACCCGCTCCAACAATTCCGGGGCGTAACGGCTAAAAATGGTCCCGGTCAGAACCAGATCATCCACAGTGGGCGCGGTGTTATCACTCATGCGGAAGCAGGGCCTCCGTTGCCGCCTCGTTGCCCTTTCGATGCTTGCGCTGTCGCCTCGGGCTCCGCAATGCCAACCAGTTTGGGCGTGTGGCCCATTCGGGCCAGCTCCTCCTGAACCGATTCAACCCGGCCCGGCCTGACCAGCAAGGCGGTCGGCGTCAGCCTTCCCGCCACATCAGAGGCCAGCTTCTTGCGCGCCAGCAACTCTTCCGCAAGGGTCTCATCCTCTACCAGAACCAAACTCACGCGTCGGTGCACCTTCACGGGGATTCTCGCGCCGCTCATGCCTTGTCCCCCTTGGCAGCAGGTGAGTCTTCATACACCGGCGCCGGGGCTGGTCCCTCGGCTTTTATCTCGGCGATCAGTTCGTCGCCATCGTCAATCCGGTAGGAATAACCCTGCTCGGTAAGGAAGAGCTGACGGTGGTGCGCGAAATCCTGTTCGCGGCTGTCGCGACTCACCAATGTGTAAAAATGCGCCGACTCCCCACCCG
>Ga0255125_1000180_pt1 | contig 21972 bp, 18 predicted proteins | sample Law_Cont_RepC_8d_FD_188557 | JGI IMG/M metagenome (GOLD analysis project Ga0255125, IMG submission 188557) | Freshwater microbial communities from St. Lawrence River, New York, United States - Law_Cont_RepC_8d | ecosystem: Environmental > Aquatic > Freshwater > River | place: USA: New York...
CAATGACTAAATTCAAATTCTGGTTACCTGCAATCATGGTTGTAGGTATTGTTGTGGCGACCCAAAGTTGCTATTACGACAACAAAGCTGAAAATTATGGCACTTCGGTCTGTGATTCAGCCAACCCCACCTATACGACAAACATTCAGCCCCTGATCAACCAAAATTGCATCGGTTGTCACGGCAGCAGTGGTCCTTCAGGTGGAATATCGCTACATACTTACGACCTAGTAAAAGCCCAAGCGCTGAAAGGCAGTTTGAGTGGCACCATGAAAAAAACCAGTCCTTATAGTTTGATGCCTCCCGGTGGCAAATTGAGCGATTGTAAAATCGGACAGGTGGATAAGTGGATTCGCAACGGCATGCCCCAATAAATGCAGAGATGAGAAAATATATACTTGTTTCGATTCTCGGAGGATGGATGATGCAATCGCCCATACAGGCCGAGGTTCTAGAAACGCTCAGTGATTCAGCGAATGTTCGCGAGGCCGTTACACAAACCGTTAATATCGCCCAAATACAAACCAAATACATTCCACCCGCATTGAGTTTGGAACGCAAAAGCTTGCGCATCATCAATATGCAAGGCGCGACCGGATTGCCCAAAGGCGAGTGGGAAATGTTCATTCAACATCGTTTCGGGACCTTTGGTACCGGTGCCTACAATTGGTACGGACTGGATCAAAGTTATATGCGCATTGGTTTGGATGCGGGACTGTCAGAACGACTCACCGTGGGTGTATCGCGCAGTAGCATGAACAAAATCGCGGATGGCTACTTCAAGTATCAATTCAAAGGCAAAGCCACGGCATCGCCCAAGAAAGACGGCGACAGTAAATCGGAAGTTACGGCGGCTTGGTACAGCAACGTTTCTATTAACACACAAGCCAGGGCCAGCATTTCTTCCGAACCATTCTACTATACCAACCGATTGCGGTTTGTGAATACCATCATCATTAGCAAGAACATCAACGATCGATTGTTGATCGCCCTCACGCCCAGTTTGGTGCACGTGAATTTGGTGGAATTGGCCACAGAATCAAACGACATCGCCGTGATGGGTGCCTATGGACGGATGAAATTGTCTGATCGTTACGCGGTCACCGCTGAAATACAGAAACCGTTTTTGTCGAAAATGCCATCGCCCAGCGGTGCTTCAAAATCGGTGAACATCCCCACAGATCCTTACATGGCCTTGGGATTTGAGATTTACACGGCCAAACACGTTTTTCAGATGAGTGTGAGCAATGCCCAATCGATGAATGAATCGTACTACATGACACAAAACAACGGTTCTTTTGAACCTTCTAACCTTCGTTTCGGCTTTAATATTGTAAGAAGATGGTAATGCGTAAAATCAATGTGAATACTTGGTTGCGCGTTGCAGCCATTGCCCTTGGGTCTGTTGCCATGAATGTGGTGCAAGCCCAAGACGATACCAGTTTTTCTTTGTTCGATGAGCCGTTGGCCCCGGTTGCTGAAAAAGTTCAATATGCTTTCAAAACCACCAAAGTGGTGAATTTGCAGAGCTTGGAACTCATTGATCCCGGTGTGTTCGATTTCAAAATGAGCCACCGATTTGGCGCGATGAATGGTGGTGCCGCCGCGTTTAATAGTGAAGATGCGGTGAATGCCTTCGGATTTGATGTTGCTACCATCCGTTTTGGCGGTGAGTATGGCGTGAATGAAAACCTCATGGTGGGGCTGGGTCGCTACAACGTGAAATCAGAAAAAGGGGTGGATGCCTATGTGAAATATCGCCTCATGCACCAAACTTCCGACAACAAAAAGCCGCTTTCGATCCTATTGCTTGGCGCCGTGGATTATAAGAATACCCAGTATGATCGCACGATCATGGGTATTGCTGGTCCTGTGACCATTGCGTGGGGAATTCCCGGTAAGCAGCGACTTTCTTATGTAGGACAGGTGATTGTTGGAAAGAAAGTGAACGACGATTTTTCATGGATTTTATCGCCCACAGTGGTGGTGTCGGGCATGAGCGATCGATACGATGCGGGCAGTGAGTCTTTTGTGAGCAGCGGTACAGCCAAAACCCAGTTTGCGTTGGGTATGGGGTTCCGTAACAAGTTGAGTTCACGTACCTCGCTGAACATGGAATACATTCCCATTTTGAACGGAAATGGCGATTTCTACAACAGTTTCTCGGTGGGATTTGATGTGGAGACAGGCGGACACGTGTTTCAGTTTGATTTCACGAACAGTGTGGGTATGAACGAGTCGATGTTTATCACACGCAATACAGATCGCTGGGGTGCTGCTGGTGTGCGATTGGGCTTCAATTTACACCGCGTATTTACAGTGGTTGACCCGTCGCGTTTTCAATAGATTTTTACATTTCGCCTTGCGCGAGTGAGATAGAAGCCCTGAGAATTTCTCGGGGCTTTTTTATGGCTTAACGCCATAGAGATAAGGATTTCCTAAATATTTGCCAATCAAACATTGACTGGCAGATCCAATGCGAACGCGAAGGAGGGTTCGTTGATTCCAGTTGGGAATATCGGCCATCTTGATAGCATGCAGGGCGTAATGGAATCCTGCGGTTTGGTAATCTGCAATTTTTGTGCTTCGCCAATCGATTTGGGTCTGATTGTTCCAAAGCGAGGTTTCGATATCGCCCCGACAGGCATCTGTTTTTACCACGATCAGAATTACGTCATTGGGACGCGGGTTGAAATCGCTGATTTCGATGGTGGTGGATAGCAGTGTGGTGTCGGTGGAGTTGTAAATGGGTTGCGATTCAGTGAGGTGGAAATCTTCCGGGGTAAATTGGGGCTCACGGGGTTCGGCAAGGGTGAGCCATTCTCCGCCGATCAGGAATTCGTGCGCAAGGGTGTTTGGGTTGAGGGATTCCTCGTTTTTATTCGATTTCTCCCTTGTGTTGGTTGGGGGGAGTTTGGATTGCGAGGTTGATGTAAGTGGTTCTTGGTATCGGGAAGTATGGTTGAAATGCGATTCAATCAATGGTAGGAGCCAAGGTTGACTGCCCGATTGAAGTCCCAAAAATACCTGAGCACCCGGCTTGAGCGATTTGAGTTGCTGGGCGATGAAGGGGAGGGTAGGTCCGGCCGATTCAAAATACACCGTTGGGGGAATGCCCTCCGTTTTGTGTTTATATAAGGTTTGGCCTTTGTGGAATTGGTAGTTGTCGGTAGGGCCGTCGAGCCAAATGTGTAAATCGCTGTTAGTTCCCCGTGTTTGGTGCGATTTCGTTTGGTTTTCTGCGAATTGGAGCGACTGCGCCACGATGCGGTGGTGGGATCCTTTGCGTTCTAGGGTAAGAAATTGTTTTTGGTAAATTGTGTTGTACAGGAGCAGTGCGGGCAGGAGGATGGCCAACGATTGTGTGCGTTTTTTAAAGCGATTGATGCCGTTTTGGGTATCGCCCAGTTGGTTACGCAGGGTGGTGATGCCAGATGCCGCCACCAGGATAATCAGGGGAAAGGCGAAATACAGGGCGTTATTTTGAAGGATGGGCGCGCGAACCACGGAATAGATATAGCCGAAGGCGAAGACCAGCAGAAAACCCAATGTGAGCAGGATAGTGGGTTGTTGCAGGATGCGTTTGAACGAGGCAGGCTTGGGTAGGTAGGCGATTCTAATGTGGTATTGTATGGCGTAAACGAGGACTCCCGTGAATAGCAACAGTATGGCCGGTGAGTTGCCCGTGGCATGTTGTAGAAATTGCCAAAGGAATTTGGGTGTTGGGGCATTGAGCCAACCGAGTCCGCCGAGCTGAAACTGGGCGAAGGTGAGGGGCAGGTGTGGCAAGTAAAGGAGGAATGCAATGGTTACGGGTAGAAACAGGATGTAGGAGGGGTGAAGTCCTTGGGTGTGTTCACTCGGGTTGGGTTTGATTATTGGTTGCAGGAGTAGTAGGGCGATGAAGGATGCGCCGGCCGTGAGGCCGGCGAAATAATGGATGTAGGCGGCGCCCGCCAGGGCGCCGCCCAACTTCAACGAAAACAAGCCCATTCTCTCCGGAAGCATCACATCGCCTTGACCATTGCGATGCTTCAAAACGCCCAATACCAAATCCCAAGACCACAATACAAAGGGCAACCCAAATACATAAGGCCTTATCCAAATCGACATTCCCGCTTGCCACCACATCAATCCCATCAAACAAACAGCCCAATAGGCGGTCTCTACATCAAAATGTCGTTTCGCCATGCCGTGTAACTGCCACAAGACACCCATAGAAAACAGTGAGGTAAACAATCTGGGGATAAACACATCCGCGCCATTGGCGCCAATCCAAATCCAAATCAAGGTCTGTAAGCCCGCTGGATGTCCGTCAACCGCCACCCCTTGATGCAAATGCGCGTGCCAATCCTTGGCCTGCATCGCCCTGAAAACCGCACTCAATTCATCGTAACCCCAAGCATAGGCCTGAAGATCCCAAAATCGCAGTGCCAAAATGGCCAAAACCACCATCGCCCAGCCCCATTGAAACCATCGGGGAGCCTGTGAAAACGAAGCCCTGAACCGCGAAAAAATCATGGATTATGTCTTTTGCTTGGCTTTTTGGGCCGATGGAAACAAAATGTTATTTAAAATGAGTCGGTAACCCGGACTGTTGGGGTGCAAGTTTAAATCCGTTGGCGGCTCCCCCACAAAATGTTGGTAGTCTTCTGGGTCGTGCCCGCCGAAAAACGTCCAAGTGCCTTTGCCAAGTTCTCCATGGATGTATCGGGCCTCGTTGAGCAGCGCATTTTCGCCCATGACCAAAACATCGGATCGAACCAGCGCGTTCCGGTAGGCCGTGGTTTGTCCCATGAATCCTTTGATGGTACGGGTGTGATTTTGACACAATATGCTTGGAATCAAGTCCCACTTGGCAGAATAATCGAACAGCGTGAATAGGTCTTCCTCTTCCCGTACGCGGCGCTGAACAGGGTCTACATCAATGTTGCTAAATTCATAATACATCGGGTCTTCAATCAATGTGAAATCCTTGAAGGCGATGCATTTCTCATAATCCAATTTTTCTTGGGCCCTGCCATCGGCGGGTGTGCCATCGAACATCGATTCACAAATGTCTGTCTCAGCGGCCGCCATGGCGATGTCGTAGGTGTCGGTTGCGCTGCACATGGCAAACAAAAATCCTCCACCCAACATGAAGTCGCGGATTTTGAAAACCACCGCTCGCTTCAGCTCGCGGGCCGATCCAAAGCCGTGTTTTTTCGCCATGGCTTCGGCTTCTTCTACTTCGGCCACATACCAAGGGGCTGAATGGTAGCTAGAATAGAATTTTCCGAACTGACCCGTGAAATCCTCGTGGTGTAGGTGTAGCCAATCGTATTCGAGCAATTTTCCGCCCAGCACTTCATCGTCGAAAACGATATCGTAAGGAATCTCCGCATAGGTCAATACCAACGTTACGGCATCGTCCCAGGGCTGTTTGGTCTTCGGCGAATACACTGCGATTTTTGGGGCATTCAACAGCTTCACCACATTCATGTTGGCGCTGGGATTCTGGATTTCTGTGATGATGGCATTGGCTGCCCCGTCTGTGATGGTCTCGTAGGTGATGCCCCGAACCTTGCACTCTTTTTCAGCGGCAGCAGAGTAGTTGAACATAAAGCTTCCGCCCTGGTAATTCAGTAGCCATTGTACCTCTTGGTTTTGCTTGAGCAGCCAAAAAGCCAGGCCATACGATTTTAAATGATTCTTCTGCGATTCATCCATGGGGATCAGCAACTGCGCTGACTGTGCCACTTGGATAACAAAGAATATGATGCAGAAAATCGTTGTTCTAACCATGCCAATAATATCCCAAAGATAACACATTAAAGCCCTAATTTTGCCCCAATGATCGCCACAATTGCCGCAATTCGTTCGTTATCGCCCCGCGTCAAGGAATTTGTATTGCAGTTGCCTGAGACTGTAAGGTTTGCTGCGGGACAGTTTGTGGTAATGACCCTGGAGGTAGATGGCGAACCAATACAGCGCAGTTATTCCATTGCCAACGAAAGCGCTGGGGAAACCAATTTGTTGGTTTTGTGGATTGCACTCAATGAAGCGGGTAGGGTAACGCCTCGGTTGTTTCAACTCTGCGAAGGCATGCAACTGGAGGTCTCCGAGCCCTTTGGTGGTTTTGTGTTGCGCGATGCCTCATTACAAGAAGATGTTGTGTTTGTATGCACCGGTACGGGTGTGGCGCCTTTTCGTTCGATGATTGACCAGTGTCTACAACAGGCGAATCCCATCAATGTGATTTTGGTCATGGGCAACCGCCATCGAGAAGATGTACTTGGTCATGCCGAATGGCTTCAACTCGCTGCGGATGAGCCTCGTTTTCGTTACTTCCCTGTTTTGAGCAGACCGAAAGAAGCGGATGATGACATGTTAACGGGTTATGTACATGCGCATTACAGTGACTGGGTGACGAAAAATCCCCAAATCCACGTGTATGTATGCGGTTGGGATGCGATGTGTAAAGAAGCAAGGCAGCGATTGAAGGACCTAGGATTGACGCGCCGACAGTATTTTTTTGAGCAATACGATGGTTAACCAACCGATTTCGGGCAAATAATTTTTTTGCTTTCGAAATTTCCCTTAATATTGCGATATAGTTCGGATTTGCGCTTCAGCAAACCTTGGAATTTTCTCTACTTTATTGCATCAGATTTTTTTGAATACGAATAATTTTTATGGCCGATAAACCGGATTTCTCTAAAATGAGTGTGGGTGATTTGCGTACCCTTGCCGACAACCTCCAGATTGAAAACAGCGCCAAGCTGAAAAAGGGCGAATTGATTGCAGCGATTGAAATGAGCGCTGCTAGTACAATGTCTGCAGACAAAGAAGCCCCTGTGGTTTCTATTCCTAGCGTTGTGGTTGCTTCCAAGGAGACTGCAGAAGGCAATGACAGCAGTGATGGATCTGATCGTCGCGGTCGGAGGCCCCGTAAACCCAGTGCCGAAGAAACGGAGGAAACAGCGGTTGAGGCGTCACCGATGGTCAAGCCCCAGCCCTTTCAGCGCCACAGAGAAGGAGATGCAGCAGAGCCACGCAATCCCCGTCAAGGAACTGAAGGCAACAATTTGCGCAATCCTAGGGAAGTGCGCGAAAATCGCGAACCCCGCGAGCAAAGAGAACCCCGTGAACAGCGTGAGCCTCGTGAGCAAAGGGAACCCCGCGGACCAAGAGAACAGCGCGATCCTGCAGTGGCACGTGAACCCCGTGAAGGTACTGAGCCCCGCGAGCAACGCGAACCCAGAGTAGGTCGTGAACCGCGTGAAAATCGCGAGCCGAGAGAGAATCAACCGCGCGACAATCAACAACCGCGTGAGCAGCGTGAACCCCGCGAACAACGGGAACCTCGTGAGAATCGTGAACCCCGCGAAAACAAAGAAGGTATAGAAGCCCGCGAAACGGCCCCAGTGCAAAAAGCTGAGCCTGCACTAACACCCGACGAAAAACGTCGCAGAGAAGCCTTGGCGCTTTTCACCGAAATGGAAGGTGTTGTTAGTACCCAAGGCGTTTTGGAAACCGTGCCCGATGGATACGGCTTCTTGCGTTCTCCAGATTATAACTACGTGGCATCGCCCGATGATGTCTATATTCCAGGTTTCATGATCAAACAAAATGGTCTGAAAACCGGTGATACCGTGCGCGGAAGTATCCGTCCGCCAAAAGAAAATGAAAAGTATTTCTGCTTGGTGAAAATTGAGAGTGTGAATGGAAGAACCCCCGAAGAAGTGCGCGATCGGGTAGCGTTTGAACATTTGACACCCTTGTTTCCCGATGAAAAATTGAACCTGTGCGATAGTTCAACGAATTACCCCAACCGAATCATCGATTTGATATCGCCCATCGGAAAGGGACAGCGTGGTTTGATCGTGGCCCAGCCCAAAACGGGTAAAACATGGTTGCTGAAAGGCATCGCCAACGCCATCGCCAAGAATCACCCAGAAGTATATATGATCATTTTGTTGATCGATGAACGTCCGGAAGAAGTTACCGATATGGCCCGCAGTGTGCGCGCAGAGGTGGTGGCCTCAACGTTTGATGAACCCGCTGATAAGCACGTGAAATTGACCAATATGGTGCTCGAAAAAGCCAAGCGATTGGTGGAGTGTGGTCATGATGTGGTGATACTACTCGATTCAATCACGCGTTTGGCCCGTGCATTCAATACAGTGCAGCCTGCCTCCGGTAAAATTTTGTCGGGTGGTGTTGACGCCAATGCCCTTCACAAGCCCAAACGTTTCTTTGGTGCGGCCCGTAACATAGAAGGCGGAGGCTCTTTGACGATTATCGCAACGGCTCTGACCGATACGGGTTCAAAAATGGATGAAGTAATCTTCGAAGAATTCAAAGGAACGGGTAACATGGAATTGCAATTGGATCGCAAATTGTCGAACAAACGCATCTTCCCTGCCATCGATATTTTAAGTTCGAGCACGCGCAGGGATGATCTTTTGGTTGATAAAGTCACCAACCAACGATTGTGGGTGTTGCGGAATCATTTGGCAGATATGAACCCTGAAGAGGCCATGAATACCTTCCTGAAATACATGCAAAATACCAAAGACAACAACGAGTTTTTGGTGAGCATGAATCGATAATTATCATCAACGCTGCATTTTCTGGATGCATCGCCCTCTCAATTGACTTGGTGGACGGTGTAAAAGTTCACTGAAATAAGCCTTGACCAACAGGGTTGAAGAAGTTTTGAATCGGTTAATGCAGTGCAATTGAATAGTTAAGTCATTGTTTTTGAGTGTTTTGCGTTGTTTGTTGTATGGTTTTGCTGCTGGGTGTCCTGAATTTGGAAACATGTAGAAAAAAATGTGTAAAACCCATGAACAACCAACGAATTTCTGTTGTTTTTTTGGATAAAATTTTAAGAGATGGACAAGCCAAAAGTTGTCATTGAGTACACTAAGTTGTCAGCCGAGCTGCTAGACCTATTCGACGAGACCTATCCAACGGGTGTTACAGGTAAAACTGTGCGCTATCCCAATTCAAAAGGTGAAATAGTTACTGCAGTGCGTCTAGAGACCGACGAAACAAGTTACTTGGTGAAGTTGAGTACCCGCGCCAAGGAGATTTTGACAGAGGAAGATTTGGATGCCTTGATTCGCTCGTCCACAAAGTCGAAAGGCGTGGAGGAAGAGGAAGAGGCTGAAGAAGAGGAAGAAGAAGAGGAAGATCCCCGCAAATCGTCGATTGAGGACGAAGACTAATGCAGAAAATGATGCTGGTTTCTGAAATTACCCACAATATTAAAGTATCCGTGGAGTGCGTTTTCAGTAGCCCGCACAGCCAACCGTTGCGGAACCAGTTTGTCTTTTTTTATCACATTACCATTGAGAATTTGGGAGAGTTTTCTGTGCGATTGCTTCGCCGGAAGTGGATTATCGTGGATGCCCATGGTTCGGAGCGACAGGTGGAGGGTGAGGGTGTTGTGGGGGTTCAGCCGAGTATTCCGCCCCAAGAGCAGCACGAATATTCTAGCTCATGCATGTTAAGTACGCCATTTGGTGTGATGCGAGGTACATACACCTTTGAGCGATTGATGGATGGTGAACTTTTTGAAGTAACCATCCCACAATTCAAAATGGAAGTTCCCTATCTGTTGAGTTAAGGTTGGGAATGCCCTGCCTGAGGTTGTATCTTTGATTCATGAAGTGTCATATAGTTGTGACCGGCGCTAGCCGAGGGATTGGTTTTGCCGTTGCGCATCGATTTGCCCAAGAGGGACATCATTTGGCCATTGTAGCCCGAAAATCCGGGGATTTGGCAATTGCAAAAGAGCGTTTGATGTTGGCCGGAGCCGCATCGGTACATCCCATTGCCGCGGATTTGTCAAACCCAGATGACATCCTCAAAACAGTAACGCAAATTCAGGCTGTGTTTGATCAGGTTCATATCCTGGTCAACAATGCGGGTTTGTTTTTGGGCGGTACGATGATGGGGGAGCCGGTTGGCCAGTTTCAGCACTTGATGAATACCAATGTGCTTTCTGCGTATGAGATGACGCGCGGATTGTGGTCGTTGATGCAGCATGTGCCCCGGGCCCATGTGTTTAATATGTGCAGCATCGCAAGTGTTACAGCGTACGCCGCCGGTGGCAGTTATTCTGTGGCCAAATTTGCACTTATGGGCTTTTCAAAGTCGCTGCGATTAGAGGGTATGCCCTACGGGATCCGTGTAAGTGCTGTTTTGCCGGGTGCTACGTTGACGGATAGTTGGGCAGGGGTGGATTTGCCCAAGGAAAGATTTATGGATCCCAAAGACGTGGCTGAGGCAATTTTTATGGCGTTCCAAATCAACGAGCATACGGTGATGGAGGAAGTGGTGCTCAGACCCATCTTGGGCGATATTTAATCAAGTGATGATTGGGGCTGTGCCATTTTATCGTCATGGCTGATTTGCATAGGCAATTTGCGCCTTTTTTTGTTATATTTGCGATAAGAGAATTTAACAAGATGAAAAAATCATTACTTTCATTGGTGGCTATGTTGGGATTGACCACAGCCGCTATGGCTCAGGCCCCCGGTTTCGATGTGCCAAAAGAGCAGAAAAACATTCAGGTAAGTAAAACTACTTACATGTTGAAAGACAAAAGTTTGACGCCTTCACGTCGCGCTAACAGTTACAGCAATTGGTATGAATTTACCAAAGCATACGAAGAAAATGAACTGTTGGGACAAACACTGAATGGTTTCGTGAACTTTATCCAGCCTGATACCAACTTGTGCATGGTATACAGCGATGGTGCCAAATCTAAATTGGGTTTCCATATCGTTGGAACTACTTTCGATCCCAAAGATTCAGCTTTCTTGAACAAATCAGAGGTGTTGACTCGTTTCAATCCTTACACTGTGGATACTTTGGCTTTTACCCAGTTCTACGTCCGTCAGATTGACCAAGTGAACGTCGGTGGAACCATGGTAGACGTTGTTGATACAGTTTACATCCAGTACTTCAACATCACAGGTATCAAGCCAGGTGGTTATACTTTGCAAAGTAACCCCGGTGTGACTTACCGTTACGGTACTCCGTCAACCGATAAGTTGTCTTACAAATCTTTGTTGAACAGCGCTGCGGTTAAAACCGATACCTTGTTGTTGACCAAAGCCTATGCGGACAGTGTGGTATACGAAAATGGCACTCCAAAGTCTTTCTTCGGTCGTACTTTCGCTTCTACCCCAAATGTGGTTTCTAAGTCTACCAACGGTGCTGATGGTACAACTACTTTGTTTGCATTCAGTGTAGTGTATCAGCCGATGGTGAAAGCTGCGTTGGGCGATACGGGTATGGCTTACGATGGATCTAAAGTGTTCAAGAAATACAATATGTACGGCGTGCGTTTGGCTTCTTTGGACGGTCATGACCAATTGATTACTTCAAACAACAAAATCAACAACATGTTCGTTACCAACTTCCAAGTTCGTTACGGCCAAACATTGTTCGGTTTCTTGAAATCTTACTTGCCTGGTACTGTATTTGGTAACACCATTTTCTTCCCAAGCTTCGTTCACATCACTACCCCCAACTTGTCTAACAAGAATGTAGTTGCTGGTTTGACAGGTGTTCAAGTGTATCCTAACCCTGTTGCGAGCAATTCATCTGCTGACGTAGTATTCGATTTAACAGCTCCTTCAGCGGTTAAGGCAGTTGTTACTGATTTGAATGGTCGTGTGGTGAGTACCTCTGCTTCTGTAAACTGCATCGCAGGTCAGAATGCTTTGTCTGTAAGCACTCAAGGTTTGTCGAAAGGTATCTACATGGTTACCGTTGAGAGCAACTTGGGTCGCATGAGCAGCAAATTGACTGTTAACTAATTCCAACAAAATTGATATTGAAAGAGCCGGGCTTGCCCGGCTCTTTTTTTGCCCCATCGGCAATACAGAATTTAGCACGACATTTGCAATCGCCTTGTGATGAATTACACCAAAACCATCGTTGTTTTTTTATGCCTTATGGTTTTCCTAAGGGCAGAATCCCAAACCCTCAATGGGTTGCAAAATAGCAATTTTGGGGGTGTTCATAGCGTATACAGCAACCCAGCTCTCCTCACCTCCATGGCTTACAAGCGCCATGCAAACGTTTCAACCTTTGGTGCAGAAGTCAATACCAACCTCGTGTCGCTTACGGCGCCATTTACTTTGTGGCAAGCCATGAATGCCAATGTGCCCGCCGCCTACCTCAACGATAAAGGCAAAGTGGCGTGGAAAAATGAATTTCTACAAGGTTATCCTGTGGGTTTTGATGGATGGGCTTTTATGGGATTGGAGTGGCGAGGTCCGTCATACGCAAAAAGGATTGGTCAGCGCGCCGTTTGGGCAAGCCATAGCCGCAGCCGTAGCAATATCGCCATGAAAAATGTATCTGATGCCACCTTCGCCTTTGCCCGTTTGTTGTTGGATAGCGGACGCCAAAATAAAGGTGGTTTAGAACTCTCACAATCGGTAGATAAACCCTTTTCTTTCCAAGCCAATGCCTACCAAGAATTGGGTGCGAGTTTCGCGTTTGCCCTGGTGGATGCCAAAAAATTGAAAGTCTCAGTGGGTGCTACTGCCAAGTATATCATGGGTCTGGGACACGTTTCTGTCATTACCCCGGGATTTAAAGTAAATAACTACGTGGGTGATTCTTTGGTGATCCAAAACAGTGATATAGAAGTTTCCTATTCAGAATCTCAAGTGCTACAGCGCATGATGCGCGGCATAATTGTGGGTGGCTTGCCTAGCTTCCGTGATATCATCGGTAGCGGTGTAGGATTTGATTTTGGAATCAGTGTGGAAGGTGGCAAAGGCGGTTCCATGGTTCAGTTCAAAGAGCGTTGGTTGGGCGATCCCACCGTGCGCAATTACCGTTGGCGATTGGCAGCTTCCTTAATGGATTGGGGACAGGTGAGTTACAAGAACCAAGTAACTACCTTCAAAATGAGTAATACCACCCCCGTAACCTTTAAAACGGATGCCGCATTTTTGGGTGCCTTCGCCCAGGGGAGTGCTGAAGGATTCGCGTACTTGGAACAATTTGCCCGCGACAACATGAATTACAGCAAAGATGCCAAAACCCAACAAATCACATTGCCTACACAATTGCAATTACAAGGCGATATGCGACTGATGAGTAGGGTGTACGCATCTTTTCATTGGCAACAATCGCTGGTCGCCGCTAAAACCATGGGATTCAGACAGCCATCTTCGCTCATCGTAAGTCCAAGAATAGAAACAAAATGGTTGGAGGTAGCCATGCCTATGGGACTTACCCAAGATTATCGCAAAGGCAACATCGGCGCATTTGTGCGCGTGGGTCCTGTTTTCCTCGGATCAGACAACTTTGTTACCAACCTGATGTCGAACAATATCAAAGGCATTAACCTTTATTTTGGGATGAGCACATCCATCGGTAAATTTAAAAAGAAGTAAGAAACTGAGTATTTCGTTTCGATTAGTCGACCCGGGTGATTTTCGCACCCAACGCATTCAAACGCTCTTCGATACGCTCGTATCCTCGGTCGATCTGTTCAATGTTTTTGATCGTACTCTTTCCTTTAGCACTCATTGCAGCAATCAACAAAGCCACACCTGCGCGAATGTCGGGAGAACTCATGGTGATACCCTTTAATTGCGTACGTCTGTCCAATCCAATCACGGTAGCACGATGGGGGTCGCAAAGAATGATCTGTGCACCCATATCGATGAGGTTGTCAACGAAGAACAAGCGACTTTCAAACATCTTCTGGTGGATCAATACAGTGCCCCGGGCTTGCGTAGCGGTTACCAAAGCGATGGAAATCAAATCAGGCGTAAAGCCGGGCCAAACTTGATCTGAAACCGTCAAGATAGAACCATCAATGAAGGTATCTATTTCGTAATGGTCCATTGCAGGGATAAAGATATCGTCGCCTCGGATTTCCAATTTTACACCAAGTCGTTGGAACATTTTGGGGATGATGCCCAACATATCAATTCTACAGCCTTTCAGCGTGATTTCGCTCTGTGTGATGGCAGCCATCCCGATGAAACTACCAATTTCAATCATATCGGGCAAGCAGCGATGCTCGCAGCCGTTGAGTGCCTTTACACCTTCAATGGTGAGTTGGTTAGAGCCAATGCCGGTGATGTTTGCGCCCATGCGGTTTAACATCAAGCACAACTGCTGCAAATAAGGTTCACATGCCGCATTGTAAATGGTCGTGGTACCTTCCGCCAAAACCGCAGCCATTAAGATGTTGGCGGTTCCCGTTACGGATGCTTCGTCTAATAGCATGTAGCAACCCTTCAAGCGATCGCTAGATACTTTGTAGAAGTTGTTTTCGGCTTGAAATTCGAATTTCGCACCCAAGTTGATGAAGCCTTCAAAGTGAGTATCTAATCGACGGCGACCAATTTTATCGCCCCCTGGTGAAGGGATGTATCCACGGCCAAAACGCGCCAACAAAGGACCCACAATCATGATCGAGCCGCGCAAAGCAGCCCCTTGTTTTTTGAAATCTGCGCTATTGAGGAACTCCAAATCAATGTTGTCGGCGACAAACGTGAAAGAACCTCTTTCGTTGCGCGTAACTTTCACACCAAGGCTTTGAAGCAGTTCGATTAGTTTAAGTACATCGCGAATCTCTGGTATGTTGGTGATGGTTACTGATTCTGGTGTGAGTAACACCGCACAGATCACCTGCAATGCTTCGTTTTTCGCACCTTGTGGGATGATCTCCCCGCGGAGTTTGTGTCCGCCCTCAATTTCAAATATCGCCATGAGTATTAGAATCTACGGTAGTTCTTACCGCGGTTTTTGTTGTTGTTATTTTTGTTTTTATTGTTGTTGTTTCGACCAAAATTATTGGTCTTTTGCATGGGTCTTCTCACGCTCACCGTGGTGTCTGCACTAACAACCAATTCAGAGCCGTCGATTTTCAATTGTCCTTTCGACAACGTTTTCAAATGCTCAGCGATGACTTCGTTGCTCAAGTTTTCATTGTTCCAAGCCTTGCATGAGTTGTACATGAAGGAGGCAATCATATTGACCAGGTCCTGTTTTAATTCTCCATCTTCCATTTCTGCCGCTCGGTCAATCATCATTTGCAGATTTCTGCCATAAAAACGGAAGCGAATACCACTGCTATTGTAGCCCAAATGGTCGGGTCGAACAAATTCTTTTTTGTCTTGTACGATCTCATACGGACAGTCAACATCCAAATCGTAATCGGCAATTTGAAAAATATGTCCCCACAAAATTTCTTTGTAGTTGGCTTGTAGTTTGATATCTGGATTTAATGTGGCCATAATACCCGCCAAATTGTGCACCCAAGATGTACGTTCTTCCTTGCTAGGCAAGGATTTGATGTGGTCGATGTACTCTTGCACATGACGGCCGTACTCGGCTATGCCTAAGGCAGTTCTTTGGGTATTGTAATCGTCTTGAAGCGTAATCATGTTTATGCAAAATAACACAGAACCAATCAAATAAATTCCAAAACTTTCCCGCAGTTGTCGTGTTTGTTATACAAGCAAGACACATGAAAAATCAAATCGTATCTGAGTACGTAAAATATTGCCTCAAAAAGGGGCATGCTCCAGCCAATGTATTTCAATTGTGCGAAGAATTATCCCTCACGGAAACGGAATTTTACAGCCATTTTGGTAGTCTAGAGAAAGTGGAGGAAGCGGTGTTAGTGACGCGTTGGCATGCTGTGGCCGAAAAATTTTCGGATGATGAACAGTTTGCGGGTTTCGGACTTACAGAGAAAATGCTCACGTTGCATTTTGCTTTCATTGAAAGTTTGCGTGAAATCAGGAGCTATTTGTTGTGGAAATACCAAGATTGGAAGAATCCAATGGACCAAGTAAAAGGTTTGATGGCCTTAAGAAACGCATTCCAACAAACTGTAACACCCTTGTTAGACTCGGCAAGCAATCAAGGTGAAATCCCCGATAGGAAGGTGGTTTCTAAACTAAACGTAGAAGCGTTGGGAATGAACTTGGCTTTTGTCATGCACTTTTGGCTAAAAGACGATTCCGCTGATTTCGAACGTACCGATGCGTGTATCGAAAAGTCAGTGCAGCTGACGATGGATTTTGTGGGCAGAAATGCCGTAGATAAACTGTTTGACCTGGGCAAATTTTTGATACAGGGCTTTCAAAAATGATCGAAACCCAAGACAATATCCCTACCTCCAAAATGGAGAGGGCCATGAAATTAGTGGGTGCTGGTGCGAAAATTGGAGGCAATTATTTGAAGTACTATGCCAAAAAGACCCTCAACGCAGATACCACCAAAGAAGAGTTGCATACCAATAATGCGAACGACATCTACCAATCGCTCAGTCAACTAAAAGGCAGTGCATTGAAGGTGGCTCAAATGTTGAGTATGGATAAAAACCTTTTGCCAAGGGCCTACACCGATAAATTTGCGTTGTCGCAATATTCCGCACCGCCAATGTCGGGACCGCTGGTTGTTAGAACCTTTCAAAAATCGGTGGGGAAATCTCCTTTCGACGTGTTCGATCAATTTGAGACCCAATGTACCGCGGCGGCGAGTATCGGACAGGTTCACAAAGCGCAAAAAGACGGCAAAACCTTGGCCGTGAAGGTGCAGTATCCTGGGATTTCAGACAGTATACAGAGTGATTTAAAAATGGTAAAGCCCGTGGCCAATGCCATGTTTGGTTTGCCCGAAAAGGAGATGCAGAAATACTTCCAAGAGGTAGAGGAAAAACTGTTGGAAGAAACCAATTACACCCTTGAATTACAGCGATCTCAGCAAATAGCGGGGGCATGTAAAGACATTTCCGATGTGTTTTTTCCACAATACTATCCTGAATTTAGCAGTCCGAAGGTATTGGTAATGGATTGGTTAGAAGGCGATCACCTTAAAGAGTTTTTGGATAAAAAGCCCTCACAAGCGGTGAAGAATCGCGTGGCACAAGCACTTTGGGATTTTTACAATTTTCAGTTGCATACCGAATTGGCCATCCACGCCGATCCGCACCCCGGAAATTTCTTGTTGCAAGAAGACGGTAGGGTTGGGGTAATCGATTTCGGATGTGTGAAGGTGGTGCCCGAGGATTTCTATTGGCATTATTTTCCCTTGCTGGTGCCGGAAATTCGAAATAACCAACCGGTGGTAGATCAGCTTTTGAGTCACATAGAAATCATCTTCCCACAAGACAGTCAAACGGTAAAGGTTGAACTTCAAACGGCGTTCCTGGAAATGACCGCGCTGTTAAGTCGTCCTTTTGAGTCAGAGCAGTTTCAGTTCACGCACGAATTTATCGATGCGATTTATGCCAAAGGGGAAGAGATTTATCAGATTCCAGAGGTAAAGCGACCTACACAGCCAAGGGGAAGTAAGCACGCCTTGTATGTGAATCGCACTTACTTTGGGATTTACAGTATGATGGCCGACCTCAATGCATCCATTGAAACGAAGTCGAACACTTGGTCAGGAAAATTGGTGGATTATTGGAAAGATAAGATCAAAGGTTGATTCCTACGCTGCACAGTACGCTGCGACCGTCTGAAGGCATTACACCCGGACCAGGGTATCCACCTGCTCTACGGGTAAAATAGCGCTCGTTGCTGAGGTTGTTTACGCTGAGTTTTACGTTCACATGTTTGTTGATGTGGAAGGTGGTATTCCAATCCCAAATGCGATAGGAGGGAATCAAACCGTTGGTTCCATTGGCTACTGCCGCAACTGTGTTGTTGGCATCCGAGAAACTAGCGGAAACCGAGCTCAATTGAATTTGGCTAACGAATTTGCGGTGGGGGTTCTTTTGTGATGAACACTGGAATCCGAAACCGGCACGCAAAATGTTCTCAGGGGCATTTTCTACGGAGTTTCCTTTCAGGTTAATAGCGATGTATTGTCCGCTGCTGTTTTTGGTAGAGATGAAATAATCTCCATATACTGACCGGTTGTGGGCGTAGCTCACGAATAGGGGTAATCCCCAACGACTGTTTTTTCTGAGTTTCTTTACAATATCCAAGTCTACAACTGCTTCAATTCCTCTGCTGTTGCTGTTGCCAACGTTGGTTTTTACTGCGATGGCATTGCCTTGGTCATCCAAGCGTGTAACACGGCCAATGCGGTTGTTGTACTGCAAAACGTATACACTGGCATCAAAATACAGCCAGTTGCCACTGCGACCTCGGAATCCCAAATCATTGTTGTAGCCGTTGGCATCTTTCAGATCGGGATCGATCTGTTCACTGCCCGGCGCAGCTTGCATATCGCTGAAAAGGATTGGACGATAATTCTGGGTGGCATTTGCATATACTTCAAAGCCATTTTTTAGGTGGTATTCTGCTGAGATCCCGCCCAAAAGGAATCGACGTTCTTGGGGTGTAGCAACAACAGGGACATCTTCACCAACCAAATTGATTCCTGTTCTACCTGATACCGCTGATTGAATTTGCTCGGCACGCAATCCCGGAATCACAATGAATCGCGGAGAGAAACGAACCACTTGCTCTGCAAACCAAGCCACGTTTTTTGTATTGAAGGTTAACGCAGTAGGGAATAAGGCGGTCGAAAAATTGGCATCGGTTCCGGTACTGCCCAATCCCTTTTGAAAACGATTGGTTCGACCTTGGAATGCACGAATGCCGGTACTTAACGTTTGTTTTTTGCCCAACAATACATAATTTGTGATGAAGCTGATTTCAGCACCCAAATTTTTGTATTCGTCGGTCGCCAAATCACGCACGCTGTATTGATTGGTAGTTCTGTTAATGGTGTCAGCCACCAATATACCGGCTGTATTTCCCACACTGTGCCGCTCTGCGTCCATCCCAAAGATTTGTGCTTGGATCCGGCTTCTTACCGATAGGTTGTATTCGAATTTTATGTTGGCTGTTTGCCAGGGGGTAGAAAACCAGTTTCGTGCACGGTGACTTTGTACTACATCGTTGGAAAATTGCGCATCGGTAAGTCCGCCCGGTTGCTGACTCAACATATTATATCGCATGTAGTCTACACTTAAGTGGGCCTTTTTACTCAAATAATAGGTGGCTGATCCGTAAAACGTTTCTGTTTCATAGGCACTGTTTTTACGAAATCCATCGGCAGATCGCTTGTCGTAGAAGGTGTAATAATGTCCTTTCTTTCCTTTGCCGCCCACACCAATATAGGCGTTGAGCAATCCAAAACTTCCGATGGTTTGTTGGCTTTCGGCTTGAAACGACTTTTGCATATTGCTACCATCGCGTAGGATGTAATTGATCAATCCCCCAAACTGCGGACCGTATTGCAATGCGCCAGCACCTCGGGTGATCTGAATGCGCTGAATGGCTTGCATGGGCGGATTGTAATAGGCCTCGGGGTATCCATAAGGGTCTGCAGAAATATCGGCGCCGTTCTGACGGATGTTAAATTCCCAACTTCTATTAGGACTCAAACCACGGTTGGCAATCCCGATTTGGATTCCAGAACCATCGCTCTCCCAAATATGAATGCCGGGGACTTTTGCCAAAATTTGACGCATTGAGTTATTCGCAACAACTGTGTTCAATTGATCCATCACCACCAAGCTGTTTTTCTTACCAGCATTGATTTTTGTGCCCACCACTTCCGGGAGCATCATTACATCGCGCTGCTGACCGCTTCCAACCAAAGAGATTTCTGAAAGATACTCCATGTGCATAGACGTGTCATGAGTCGGCGTAAAAGTCTGTTGCTGTGAAAACGAAAACTGCGTAAATAGGATTGCAAAAAGGCCTGTGGCGATTCGTGTAGTGTGACGAGCAAATAGCAACATTATTATTTGTAATGATTCTAAACAGTGCAAATCTAAGGTGAATCCAAAGACTTGCAAATATTATTTAGAATAATTTTAAATAATATGACAATTGTCAATATTTACGGCCTTTCCAAACCGTCTTTTTAGGCGATGCGAAGAAAATCGCTGTGCCAAGGGTAATCAGCGTTAGATACAACTCGTACAGAACATGCCAATGCCATTGCGGTGCTTTTTCGCCAACCTTGTTACAAATCAGCGCGATTTGCAACCCTTGGAGTAGCCATTTGATTAGCCACAACAACATCAACCAAAAAATAAGGTCCCCGGTAGAGGGAATATCGCTGTAACCAAAGATTTCGAATAACGCTATGCCCAACATAGTAAAAGGTACCACCAGGTAAAAAGCGCCAAAGACACCAAACAGCAACCACCAATACCATGGCAGCTCCTTGCCGCCACTCAACCAACGCTTTCTTTGATGCAACAACGCATTGAACCCCTTGGTTTCAACAGAATGTGCCAAGACACCGGCCGACATCACATTGTTCCATCCATAGCCTTTGCTGCAAATTTCGCTGTACAATTTGTAATCCTCCGTGATAGAAAAGCGGATGCTTGCATAGCCACCCGTTTCCCAATAGGCCTTTTTTCTCACAATCATGTTGTTCCCAACTGCCGTGGCCGGAACCCCTGCGTAAGAAATGACATTCAATAACCCCATGAAATACGTCCAATCAATTCCCTGTAAATGCGCCCATATTTGGTCCCATCCCTTATAATCGGGTTGACTCTTTACCATCGTAGTGCCGCTGGCAACGCCCACATTTTCTGGTAAACTTTGGATCATGGTTTTGGCCCACTGCGCATTCACACGCACATCCGCATCGGTTATCAAATAGAAATCGCCCTGTGCGTGCCCATCCAATTGAGCCATCACACGGGCTTTGGCTTTCAAGCCACTGTCGTTGTCGGTAATGTCAATGACTTGGATAAAATCGTATTCCTGAGCCCATTTCCTTGCGATACTTCCCGTTTCATCGGTGCTTTGGTCATTGCCCACCAAAATCTGCAACTTTTCTTTGGGATAATCCATGTTCACCAAGGCCGATAAACAATCGCCAATATTCTCGGCTTCGTTTCGTGCGGCTACCCAAATGCTGATCATGGGCCACTCACTGGGTGGATTTTCAAATTTTGCCTTGTAGCCAATCAGGTAATACAACTGAATCAACTGTACCAAAATATACATCAACCCAACCAGGTAAATGATACCGAACCAAGGGTGGGCTTGCGCAATTGACCAAATACTTGTCATGGGAGGACTTCAAAGGTATAACCCTGCTCTGTCATTGCCTCCAAATAGTTGGGCAATAACCACATTAATTGATGCTCTGCTTTTTCGCTATCGTGAAACACCACAATGCTTCCGGGCATCGATTCCGACAACAATGCTTTCAAACTCTTGGATACATTCAATTTGGGGTCATAATCGCAACTCAAATTGCTCCATTGAATCACCTCATATCCTAAGGCTTTTACGGCTTGTATCTGACTTGGTTTGATTTGTCCGTAGGGTGGACGGAATAGTTTTTTCGCAGGTCGATCGCTTTCGCTCCCCTTGGATGACATGGACACATCGTTGCTCACTGTGGCATTGTGTATGTAACTGAGCTGCAATTCACAATCTTGGATGTCTTTCAAGTAGTCTCGGTTCGATGTTCTCCATCCTTTGATGTGGTGCATGGTGTGATTGGCTAATAAGTGTCCCGCAGCCACAGTCGCTTCGCATATTTCGGGAAATTTTCGAATGTTATCGCCCACGCAAAAAAATGTGGCTTTGGCATCATGCTTCGAAAGTTCTGTCAAAACCCATGGGGTGATGCGGGGATGTGGGCCGTCATCGAACGTGAGATAAATGATTTTTTCTGATACGTTTTTTCGCCAAATACACGACGGAATGAGCCGTTGAATTGTGGAAGGAACAGAGAAAAAGTGCATCGCTGAGCAAAGTTGTGACTTTTAACATGTTTTCCCAACCCAACAACGATTAAATTTGCAGTCTATGGGAGAAAAAGTAACGCTAGTGGGCGGCGGATTGGCCGGTAGTTTGATGTCGATTTACCTCGCCAAGCGCGGTTATGAAGTGTACATTTACGAACGTCGCGACGATATGCGCTCAGGAACTTATGTGGGAGGAAGAAGTATCAACTTGGCACTTTCAACCCGTGGTCTTCGCGGTTTGG
>Ga0255125_1000181_pt1 | contig 21947 bp, 18 predicted proteins | sample Law_Cont_RepC_8d_FD_188557 | JGI IMG/M metagenome (GOLD analysis project Ga0255125, IMG submission 188557) | Freshwater microbial communities from St. Lawrence River, New York, United States - Law_Cont_RepC_8d | ecosystem: Environmental > Aquatic > Freshwater > River | place: USA: New York...
CTCAGGTAGCAGCATGGAGGCCTAGACCATGGTTGCCTGGCTACTTGTTTGGGTCACATTTCTTCATTGTTGACGGGTGTGGCTATTTGTTCCGAGAGGGATTTTGGGAAATTTTTGAAATTTTTTTGGGGGGCGTTCCCACATGCTGACAAGCGGCAGGAACTCATTTAGGACTTGCGGCTTGCCTTGGATTGGATGCACCCGATCTGACGCGAACTCGTTGGGGAGGGGGCATGAAGCTTGCATTCCTTGAATTGTCAGCGGACGATCGCCGCTTGTGCAGCGAACAGGCGGTCCTAGCCATTGAAAGTAGAATTTACCCTTTGCTCCAACACCGATGTCGACCGCTACCAGTACGCCTACGACCGCGATGGCAACCGGCTCTACAAGTACAACAAAGTCCTCACCTCGTTGAGCGAGTTGTACACCTATGACACGCTGAACCAGATTGCCAGTTACAAACTAGGCACGCTGAACGGCTCCAAAACCGATGTCACCGGGTCACCCACCACCAGCCAGTCCTGGGACTACGATGCGGTCGGCAACTGGGACTCCATCACCACCAACAGCACCACGCAAACCCGGACAGCCAACAAACAAAACGAAATCACCACCGTTAGCGGCGCCACCACCCCCACCTACGACAGCAACGGCAACCTGACGACTGATGAGGCCAACTACCGCTTCGTGTATGACGCCTGGAACCGGGTGATCCAGGTCAAGAATTCGTCGAATGTGGTGATCGTCACCTACGGCCGCGATGCCCTGCATCGCCATGTGACCGATACCGTGGGCTCCACGGTGACGGATCGCTTCTTCAGTGGTGATTGGCAGGTGCTGGAGACCAAGGTCGGTTCGAATACGGTGACACGGAACGTCTGGAGCCCGGTGTATGTCGATGGCTTGGTGCTGAGAGACCGGGACACCGACGCCAACGGCACCCTGGATGAACGCCTGTACTCCTTGCAGGATGCCAACTGGAACACCACGGCGCTGGTGAATGCTGGCGGCACGGTCCAGGAACGGTACACCTACACGCCGTTTGGGCAGGTGACCTTCCGGGATGGCAGCGGCTCTACGCTGTCAGGCTCGGCGAAGGATTGGGTGTTTTTGCACCAGGGGGGCGAGAGGATCGCGGCGGGGGATTATGAGTTCAGGAATCGGGTGTATAGCCCCAGTCTGGGCAGGTGGCTCAGCAATGATCCGCTGGGATTCAACGCGGGCGATCAGAATTGGTATCGGAGCATTGGGAATAATCCGGGGAATGGAGGAGATCCAAGTGGCTTAATTTTACCATTAATAGCAGTCGTCGGACTAGGTGGCTCCGGATTGAGTGGATTAGGTATTTTGGGGTACGACAGATGGCTAAAAGGGCCAATCGAACTAGAACGAGATAATCTGCATTATAAAACATTGGAATCCTACGCCAGAATTGATCCAGAAGGAAAATATAGAAAAACCCTAAATCTAAGTAAACCCACGACCTTAGGAGATTTAAAAGACGATCTAATCCCTGGCTATAAAGATGAAGTAAAAATTGCAAGGGAAAATGGGGGAACCATACTCGAAATTGCTCAATCAGGCTATGGTTATGCAGTTGGAGCAGGTTTAGCAGGAAGGCCTGGTGGTTTGGGAGGAAGCCGGCCACCAAATTTAAGCCCCCCAAATTCAGGGCGAAATGGTGCATTTAATGAAGCGAAAAGAAAGTCTGGAATTCCAACAAGTCAGCAGCCGGACCGAATACTTCCTAACCAAGACAGGAAAGGAAATTTACAACCAGGTCGAATTTATGAATTTGATGTTATTATTCCTGGTGGGGGAAAAAAAACGATAAGAATTCGTGAGGATTCAAAAGGTCATAATTTTGGCCCGGGGGATCCACAAAATAGAGGTCCGCATTTTAATGACGAGTCCGGTGGGCATTATGATTACTAAAATAAATAAGATTTTGTCAAATAATTTATTCTCCGATAACCAATCAATCATTTTCGACAGAAAACAACAATTAGAAAAAGTAGGCCGGGAAGTAGAATTGGGGGCCATTACTTTTATATCTAAAAAAGAAAATTCTCTTCAAAATCTAAAGGACCTAGCATCAGCGTGCGGAAGAGTTGCCTTTTCACATATAGAAGAAAAGTTGGGAACAGCCTATACACCCTGGATTTTTATTTCGGATGGGTTTTGGAAACCAAACTCACTTCTACAAGAAAAATTTGGGCTGTGGAGATACTATCAAAATTTAATTAATAAGGATCCATATTTAATTAAAAGCAAGGAAATTAAAATCATAAATAATAATAAAGTTCGCTTTGCCGGGGTTTTAAAAATTTCTGATATTTTAATTGACGATGTTATTGATTTTACAAGAATTAATCATTCTTCGGTTATTTTTTTTTCCAATAAAAATGCAGCAAAATCATATTTAATTCGTCAATTTTTTTCCCATGCATTTCCCAAAAAAAATGGCATCGAACAAGATCGAATTGACTGGCCAACATTGGCATCATATTGTTGCGTAAAAGATGATTTACTTCTGAGGGTTAGTGGCCTTTTTGATGATCTTGAAGCTGCGGTTGACATAATCTGTACACCAAAAATGATGACAAGATTGAGTTAGCATCCCAAGAAACGATCCCAAATAATTGCCGCAAAATGCACTCATGTTTTGTGTGTCCGTCCGGCGAAACTTTCAATTATGCCAGGTGCGTCTGACTATGATGCCGCACAGTGTCAGGTCGCGTCTGTCAACTTGGTGGGGTCCGTCGAGTTGCGCACATTTGTTTTGTAACCTCGTGAAGTCAGGGTCGTTCTGAATGGTCAGGGACTATCCAGCCCCGACCACCTCATGAGCCTCCTTTCTTGGGTTTTGGTTTTGAAGTTTGTCCAAATCCAGATAACGCCTCGATCCCAAGTGAGTCTCCGCGACATGGCTCAGTCTGGCGGATACCAGCATCAAAGCGTACCGTCCATCAGGGAAGTTGTCTATCACCCTGGTCCGCCTCTTGATTTCACAGTTCATGCCTTTCCAGGGCATTGTTGGTCCGAATCCTGGTCCAAGTATTGGTTCAGGACCTCCTCAACGGACGCCTTCACCAGCCCATCCAAATAATTCCTGATCTCGCTTTCATCAATTCGGATCACGTTCCGAATATTGCCCGTCTCGCTGTCCTCGCCTATGCTTGCCATCGTGGCCCCCGTTTGGTTCTTGGGATTGGTTAGCTGCAACTACCACCCCTAACCTCACGGAGGTCACTCTGCAAATGTGCGCATAATCTTGGACGTTATCTAATCCGAACTTGGAATGGTTGTCCTGTTCGCCGGGAGTGCATATTTATCCACTTGGGCAAAATGTGTTTCCTGATTGGGGGCCCTGCCCTGTTGGATAAAATACCTCAAGCCACTTCGCCCGCTGAGGCGGGGTCTCCGGGCAGCACCGGCCCGGCCAAACCTCCCCTGCATTGGTGGCAGGCGACGGTTGTGATTGTGCTGGTGGGCCTGCTGTGGCGGCTGGGACGCTATTGCTTGCATTTCCCTATTTGGGGGGATGAAGTGATGGTGGCCCTCAATCTGCCTGGGCGGAGCTATCTGGATCTGGCCGGCCACCTCGATCATTGCCAAATCGCCCCTATTCTCTGGCTGTGGGCGCAAAAATGCGCCTATGTCGTGGCTGGGCATGGTGAGGCCGCACTGCGATTCTTTCCGCTGGTGGCTGGAATACTTGCCATGCTGGGCCAAACCTGGCTGGCATGGCGCCTGATGCCGGGGCGGGCCGCATTTTTCGCCACCGCCCTTCTGGCTGTCGCCATCTGGCCTGTTTCCATGTCTACCTTGGCCAAACATTACTCTTTCGACCTGCTTTTCGCAGTGGTGCTGCTTCTTCCAGCCCAGGCGGTGCTCACCTCGGTGCGCCCCTGGAGGCCCACGCTCTTGTTGGCTTGCGTCATCCCGGTGGCCTTGCTGGGATCGTTTTCGTGCCTGTTTATGGCGGGTGCGGCCAATCTGGTGGTATTCCATTCCGCTTGGCGGGGAAGCTGGCGCGAGCGGTTGGCATTTGTGCTAGTGGCCCTCGTCACATTGTTCACGGCGGCTCTGGTTTTGTGGATCGGTCAAAACCAACTGGCATCCGCCACGGGTTCCTCGGGCTTGGATACCCGCGAAGGGATGGACCGATACTGGGCCAAAGGATTTCCCCCGGATTCATTGCTGCTGTGGCCCTGGTGGTTGCTGATGGGCCTCACAGGACAGATGGTTGCCTATCCCTTGGGGGCCGAGCGGGGTGGCAGCATTCTCACCGCAGCCATGGTCGCGATGGGAGCTTGGGCGTTGGTACGCACCGGCAGGTGGCGCCTGGCCCTGTTGCTGCTGGCCCCCATTGCTCTGAATCTGGCGGCGGGTTGCCTAAGGCGCTATCCCTTTGGGGTATCGTGCCGTCTGGCCCAGGCACTGGCACCGGGGATCTGCCTGCTGGCGGGTCTGGGGATCGATGCGTTTTTGACAGGATGCAAACCGGCGTTGCAGCGTCGGCTGGGAATCGGGCTGGGTGTCGGGCTGGTGCTGGTGGGACTGGGCGGCCTAGTCAGGGATATGGTCATGCCCTATCGGGATCCCGTTTATGTCTGGAGACGGCAGACCCTGGCTGAGGTAATCCAGATCACAGGTGATGACCTGGTGGTGATTGAGCAGTGGACAGAATCGATGGATTGCGTCTTCCTCTGGGGCCTGTTGCACCGCGTCGCGCCGGTGCACTGGATGAAAACAGCACCGGACAGGCTGGAACCAGTGGATCGCGTCTGGGTTTTCTGCCAGGAAAATGCGGATGCCTCCCAGGCGGGCCTGATGGCTGATCGTCCTGGCTGGCGCGAGGTGGAGTCGCGCCGGTTCGATTACCTACCAGCCAAGCCAGACAAGATGGGCAACCTCCGCTGCACTCTCAGGCTGTTTGAAAATGGCGGGCCCTGAAGGGGTAGATCATAAAGCTCCATAGCATCAGATCAGGGCTGAACTTGAGTAGACGCCAGACTTTCGCTGGCTGGTCCAGATTCAAAAGTGCGACTGTCGCACTCGCCTGATGTTTCGCCAGCGTTACTTTTGCCTCGTTTGTCGCATCCGGTGGCAGTTTCCGGTTGATCTCGCCAACGAGGATGGGCAAGCCCTGCTCGGCCTGCTTCGCGAACTTCGGAAAGATCTCTGAGAACTGCTTTTCATCAGCATCCATGAGCAGTTCGGCGACAGTTGGTGCGGGGGATGTACCACAGCCAACCAGCGAGGAAAGAATGCAAGCCAGCACAACAATTCACCGTGATACTTTAGCCATCACACTACGGGAGACCAAGAACCTTCGCCCCGATAAAATGTTTGGAATTGCCATGCGGCCTCACTCCTTTTGCAAACGTCTTTCATTTGCTCAGGAGTGATTTACTGATTGATGTGGCAAATGAGAGTTGTGACCTGATTTGGCTGCCCCTTGATGTCAACCGATCAAGGATTTAATTCCTGCATGAACGACGAACTTCGACCCAAGTGACTCGCATTCGCAGAACAGTTCGTAAATGTGGCTCTCCCGGTCGCCGATATGGACACAGGGTGACGCTTCGCTCAGGTGGGCGGCTGACTGTGCCGGATATTCTCCAACCAGCGGAGGCTTTACTTTTCCTTGATTGGAATGCGGGTCAAGTTGACCGAGTGCTTGCTGGCGTCGGGGCCACGACCCTTGAGAGCGTTGGTCCTCTTGAACTTCTTGTGTGTCCAGAGCTTGATTCCGGCCAGCCCCAGCGGCAGGCCGCCGGGGGTAACGGCCAGGCTGGAGTGCATACGGATACCAAACAAAGGAGTATATCAAGGCTGGCTTGTCTGAATATGTCCAGGTTTTCTATAAAAATGTAAGATAACATAGGTTTATGGTTTACAAAATGCCTGCTGCCCTTGAGCAGGCTGATTGATCCTTGAAATGGTATTGCCATTTCTTGGGGAGTTATGAAGCGTGCGTCCATTCAAGGTAGGGCTTTAGATCCATGGTGCAAAATGCTGCTTTTATCTCACATCGCGCAAAAGATTGGCTTTGCGCTACGGCCACCATGGTTGCCATGCTTGTAGTTCATGATCTGCATGGTCAAACCCCAAATGGCCAGAACTGGCAAAGCAATGCGATGGAACGCCTGAAGGGGATCTATGACCGCGGCGAGTATCGCGCTAAGACCTACCGGCCAACATGGCTCCACGACAGCTCTGGCTTTGTCATCCAAGAACCTGAAAAGAAGGCGCAAGTGGCAACCCAATGGTTCCATGATGCAAAATCAGGCGTGCGACGGGTCTGGAGCCCTGAAGGGAAACTGCCAAATTCGGAGGATGGTCACCTCTCACCCAAAGGCAAGCATCGCCTTGTCGTACAAGATGCCAAGCTTCTTGCTGTCGATCTAAAAACTAAAAAAGAGACAGTGTTGGTATCGAAAACAAAAGGCCAGGATGTTGAATATCGGAATCCCGTCATCAGTCCGGATGGCTCCCGAGTCGCATTCGTCGAGGCGGATTTTACCAGCGTCCAGCAGCGGTCGGTCTTGGTGCCAGTCGATCCATCCTATCCAGGCGTTCAACAAAACCGCTTTGCGCGTGTGGGCGGCGAAATTGAAAAATTGAGAATTGGCGTCGTGAACGTGGATGGAACGCAATTCAAGTGGCTGCCGATTGATTGCCCTAAAGAAGGATTCTACCTGGGGCAGGTCGAGTGGGCAGGCAACTCCGATGAGGTGCTCATCGAGAGGTTCAGTCGCTTCCGTGACCGAAGGGAATTCCTACTTGCCAATACCAGTGGTCCGATCAAGACAATCTTCTCGGAAAAAAACGACGCCTGGGTGGAGTCAAGTCAGGGGAAAAACTCCGGCCTCGTCTGGATTCAAGGGGGCAAGGGATTCGTGGTCATCAGCGAAAAAGACGGTTGGCGTCACGCCTACCGTTATTCGCGCGACGGGAATGAAGTGGCCCGGTTGACCAACGAGGAACATGACATCATTGATCGCGGTGTCATCGATGAAAAACGCGGCTGGTATTACTACTACGCCTCGCCGGATGATGCGACGCAAAAGTACCTATATCGAGTCCCGCTGGATGGTTCCGGAAAGAGCAGCCGCATCACCCCAGCCGACCAGACCGGCACGCACGGCTACCTTTTTTCGCCTGACGCCAAGTATGCGATCCATACCTACTCGACCCTCGATTCCCCTCCGCTGCATGAGCTGGTCGAGATCGAAGGACACCGCGTATCGGCGACCCTTGAGGACAATCGCGACATCCGTGGAAAAATGAAGGTGATCATTCCCCATCCAACCGAATTCCTGAAACTTGATGTCGGCAACGGTCTTGAATTTGATGCTTGGATGCTCAAGCCCAGGGACTTCGATGCATCGAAGAAGTACCCGCTTTTCATCTATGTGTACGGCGAGCCTCACGCGCAGACGGTCTTGAACGAATGGGGGGCAGCACAGATTGACTTCCACCGGCTGGTAGCCGAGTTGGGATATGTCGTCGTGTCGATCGACAACCGGGGAACTCCAGCCCCCAAGGGTGCCGCATGGCGACGGGCAATCTTCGGCAGCCTTGGACCACTCTCAACCGATGAGCAGGAAGCGGGCCTGAAGGCACTGGTTAAAAAGCACCCATTCATCGACGCAACCCGTGTCGGAATCTGGGGTTGGAGCGGTGGCGGCTCCAACACGCTCAACGCCCTGTTTCGCAAACCGGATTCGTATCAGTTGGGAATCGCGGTCGTCCCCAAGCCGCAACCGCACCTGTACAACGCTTGGTTCCAAGAGATCTACATGCGAACTAGGGAAGTCAACCCAGACGGTTATAAGAAGGCCGCCGCCATCAATTACGCCGAAGGACTGAAGGGAAACCTGCTAATCATGACCGGCTCGGGGGAGACCAACACCCATATCCAGATCATTGAGGGATTGGTGGACCGGCTGATCGCGTTGGGAAAACCGTTCGACTACATGGTCTATCCCAATCGAGATCACGGTTTGCGCGAGGGGGAAGGCACGCTGGTGCATGTGAGAATGCATATCCTGAGGTATCTCATGCAAAACCTGCCGGCCGGACCGCGGCCAGAAAAACCTGATTGAGGATTTCATCCGATGAATGAAGTAGGATCAAAATGTTTCTTGCGGCTAGGTCTATGGCTGGCAGTTTCGTTGGGTTTGATTAGCCAGGTGGGAGAGGCCCGTGCGGTGGAGAAGCCAAATATTGTGCTGATCCTCGCCGACGATCTCGGGTACGGCGACCTCGGTTGCTACAACAGGGATTCGAAGATTCCTACGCCGTACCTTGATGAGCTTGCGCGGGGAGGCATGCGTTTCACCGATGCCCATTCACCCTCCTCGGTTTGTTCCCCCACCCGCTGCGCACTCCTCACGGGTCGCTACTCCTGGCGGACACGATTGCAACGCAACGTGCTCGGCCCTTGGGATGGGCCGCTTATTCCGCCAGAGCGACTCACCGTGGGCAAGCTGCTCCAACAGCACGGCTACTCGACCGCGTGCATCGGCAAATGGCATCTCGGCCTGACTTATGCCACGACCGATGGCCAACCGCCAACGAGTCGAGGCAACCCGATGACCAACGTGGACTTCACCAAGCCCATCGCCGACGGCCCGACAACGCGCGGCTTCGATCGCTACTTCGGAACCCCGGTGCCGAACTATCCGCCGTATTGTTTTGTCGAGAACGATCACACCGTCGGCCTTCCCACCGAACGGGCCTCGGGTGGCCTGTTCAACATTCCCGGCCCAATGGTCCCCGGCTGGAAGCTGGAGAATATCCTTCCCGAATTGACACGCCACGCCACCCAATGGATCGACGACAGGGCAAAGACGAAGAAACCATTCTTTCTCTATTTCGCGCTCACTTCGCCGCATTATCCAGTCGTCCCCGCTCCCGCGTTTATCGGCAAATCAAAGGCCGGCGCGTACGGGGACTTTGTTCATCAGACCGACTGGTCCATCGGTCAAGTTCTGGAGGCGCTGAAACGCAACAATGTCGCGGACAATACCCTTGTCATCTTCACCAGCGACAACGGCCCCGAGGTTACCGGCGAAGTGAATCCCGGCGCCTATGATCGCGTGCAGCAGTTCCGCCATCGCAGCGCAGGAGAACTGCGGGGGGCGAAGCGGGACGTCTGGGAAGGAGGTCACCGCGTCCCCTTCATCACACGCTGGCCCGGCAAGACACCGACCCAATCCGTCAGCGATGAAACCATGTGTCATGTGGACTTGATGGCGACTGTCGCCGCCATCCTTGGCGCGAAACTACCGGACAACACCGCCGAAGACAGCGTCAATGTGCTGCCCGTTCTACTTGGTGAGCGGCGATCCGCCCCCTTCCGCGAAGCCACCGTGCATCACAGCGCGCAGGGAAAGTTCGCGATTCGAAAAGGAGACTGGGTGCTGATCGACGCGCCTGGCGGTGACGATAATGGCGCCCGCGGCGAACCCAAGTGGATGAAGGACGAGCGCGGTTACACCAATCACAACCAGCCTGGCGAACTCTTCAATGTACGCGAAGACCTTCTCGAGCGACACAACCGATTTGCTGACCAACCGCAACTCGTAGGTGAGTTGAAGGCGCTCCTTCAAAAGTACAAGCGCGAAGGCCGCAGCACGCCCGGGAAGCCCCAGAAGAATGATGTGGAGGTACAAGAGTTCTCAGCGCGTCCCGTGCCGGGGAAAGCCAAGAGAACACCATGATTAAAACAGCAAGAACCAAGCCGTTCCCAAGAAGTTATTTTAAAAGGCCAGGTACCCTATGATTCGTCCTGCTCTCGCCGTTCTATTTTTGATTCCAACACTTGGCTTTTGTGCCGAGACCGACGGCAAGACACTGCGGGTGTTTATCTTCGCCGGGCAATCGAACATGGTCGGCACGCATTCGAGGGTTGCGGATATTCAGCGATTTCCGCCGTTTGTCGGCTTGGATCGGCCCCAGGAAAACGTGCTGTTCTCGTACAAGATGGGGCGAGAGCAAATGACGGCATCCAAGGGCTGGATTCCCTTGCAACCAACGGGGGACTTCTTCGGGCCAGAACTCAGTTTCGGTAGGCAACTGTCGCAACAAATGGATGATCCGATCGCCATTATCAAGATCGCATCGGGCGGCACGACCCTGGCCGAGGACTGGAATCCCGACCGTCCCGGCGGGTTTAAGCTTTATCCGCTCGCGCTGGGGCATGTGCAAGCGTCGCTGGCAGAGCTGGATCGAATGAAGAAACCTTATCGCATCGAAGGCTTCATGTGGCATCAGGGCGAGAATGACATGTTCAGCAAGGATTTCAAACCGAAATATGGCGAGAATCTGAGAAACTTTCTCGCCTGTTGGCGGCGCGACCTGAAGACTCCGGATTTGAGGTTCTACATCGGCGAGCTTTGCACCAAGACGATCTGGGGCATGGACAATCGCGAGAACATGTACGCCATTCGAGCAGGCCAGAAGGTTGTCACGGCATCTGATCCACAGGCGGAATACATTCCGACCTCGCATGATGCGGTCGAAATCGGTGGCGATGGCGGCCTGCATTACCACTATGGGACTCTCGGCCAGCTTGAGCATGGCGTGAACTATGCGGATGCTTATCTCCGCACGATTGGGAAGAAGGTCGCGACGGAACGACCGCTCAAAGCTTGGCCGTATGAAAAAGGAAGTTTGATCAAGCTTTTTGTTCTTGCGGGACATCGCAACATGGAAGGGGAGCGAGCCTTCAGCCAGGAACTCGGGACAGTGGGAGGGCACGCAGCACTCGCCGACGACAATCCCGGCATTGCGTTCAAGTACAACCTTGGCGGCGGGTTCAAAACATCGAGGGGCTGGGAACCGCTTAGCCCGGCCGGTTTCTATGACACCTTTGGCCCTGAGCTGAGTTTCGGTCACGCGCTTCAGGGCAAGAAAATCGGGAACATCGCGATCGCGAAGTTCACCCACAGCGGATCGCAGATCAACGACTGGACCCCGCAAGGCACGAGCGCGAAGGATCGCAACCTCTACGGCCCCTTCATCGCTTTCATCCAGGAGTCGATGCAAGAGCTTCGGGCGAAAGGGCATTCTGTCGAACTAGCAGGCATCTTTTACCATGTGGGGGAGAACGACATGTCGTTCGGCCCTTACCGACGCAACGCCGCGAAGTGGCTGCGATCGACAATCGCTCAGAGTCGCAAAGACTTGGGATTGCCCTCGCTGAAGTGGTTTATCAGCCAGCAACCGCCGACCGATGACAAGAGTGTCAATCAGTTGGATGTCACTAAGGATTTGGCGGAACTGGCCCGCGGCGATGCATCGACCATTCACCTCAAAGCTTTTGACCTTCCACCCCAAAGGGAGAAGCTGGTCATAACAACGGCCGGCATCGTGAAATTAGGCGAGGTGCTCGCACAGGGCTTTACAGAGGTGGCTAAGCCGAATTTAAAGCCTGATTAGGGTGAGATGGCGTATTTAACCCTTCATTAGCGAGTGCCTGGGGATTTCAAAGCAAATTTGACTATGTGTCTTGAAGCAGAGGACGCGCGGCGTAAGATTCGGCAACGGGAATTTGCTGCTGTGGAACTTGCCAACAGGAATGAGACCCTGTGACCGCAAGTCACAGATCATCGGAAAGTTATTAGCCAAGTTTGCCCAGGAATGAGGCCAAAGCGCAGCGGCCTTGGAACTTGCCTGAGGCCAGCAGGAACTGGTATTAGTGAGCAAGAATAAGGCTTTTGGACGTATGCGTAAGGATCGCAACGGAGATTCTTGAGGGGTATGTCAGTTCGGACCAATCATTGCAATCTTTTGGTCATCGCTAATGTCCTTGGAATCCAAGAGGATTCAACGGCTCAAGAAATGTTGGGGAATTAATTTGACTATGCCGCTGCCCGGGGAATACTAATTGCCCTTGAAAGGGCTGATACCAAGCCGACTGATTCCACCAAGGCGGTGTGGGGATGATCCTGCGGTTTTCCGTTGACCTTGGGATCAGGATCATTGCAACTGTGGCTGGCCCCCAAAATCAGTAATCGATTGTCCTCGGGCGAGTAACCCATTGCTGCCAAGCCCGCACCCAAGCGACGAATCTTTTCATGGCCTGCTGAATCCTTGGGCTGGCTCCTGCGGAGGAGGGCTCTGCTCGAATCGAGCGGAACTAACCTGTCGTATTGGGAGTGCAGGATGATGGTATCGGGAGGAACCGACCTGTCCGGATACGGGCCGAAGCCAAGCGGAAGCCAACTGATACGAGTGGCCGGGGCGATCAAAACCAGGGCGGCGGAGGTTTCAAGCTGGGTGGCCAGCACGCCCCCCATGCTGGAACCCACAATCACTTGGGGGCGGAATGCATTCACCGCCTGCTGCGCGATGACCAAAGCTTTTCGCAGCCTGGACCAGACGCTGAGAACGACCATCGTTTTTTGGGCCAATCCCTCCGGTAGCCGGTCAGGGAAAGGGAGCTGCAGGGGCGGATGCAAGTTGAAGCCAGGTTGGGCTTTACGCAACGCCTGGTACTTCACCCCGTCGGGTTTGCCGGAAAAACCATGCAAGTAGAGCACACGCGTGGTCATGGCCAACTCCTTGCTGAAGAAAGGCCTCTAATAAACATTATTGATCGGCTCCAGATGAGGGCTGACTGGAAAAAAAGCCTTGATTTCAGTTCAAAGCAAGGATTGCATTGATCTCGGGCTATCACGCGGGAACGTGGTTATCGGTCACCGCTTCCAGCAAATAGCTGGTTTTGGCACAAACGCTTATCCAAACCGTTGCGCTTCTAACCAATGGGAAGGGGAGTTTGATCAACAAGACGACTGGTTCGGTAACATGCATTGGTCATCCACAACAGGCTCCCGGAGAGGGGACACATTTGGCTTGGAGAAAGGCAGCATTTACCCACTTGCCCTGACAGCCAGACTAAGCGTTTAATTCCTTCAGAAAAATCTGACCGTCGATCTTCAGATCCGGGCAATCATTTTCCAAATCGTCATACCATTCTGGATTGCCCCTGAGCCGAACAAGAACTTCCCGTAACCTGTCAACCAATAGACCTTTCGGGCCCCTGATATCTTTCATAAGCGCATTCACAAGGTTGCAGAAGCGATTAGCACCATCATAATCGCCTTTGATTTCGGTTGACAAAAGGTAGGAAACGCGCGTGAGGAAATAGTAACGAAAGCAGGCCACAAACTAAAAACCAGATCTTCTGCGGGGTCCAGAGAGTTTTCGGCGAACAGCTTGTACACGGCTTGCAAATCTTTACCCCCGAAATGCTTGTAAGCACACTGCGCACATCCAGATCCAGCATGTGATCCCGCCAATCAGCCTTGGTTGGTATTTCCAAGGGAACCACCTCACCAAAAGAGCGAAAGATAAGTGTGCAAAACTTGAGAATTATCTTGAATTGTACATGAGGAGAAAGTCGGCCAAGTATCCTCTTATGGAGGCCTTGTTGCTATTTACCTTTTGCACCCGAGAAGTTAATTTCTTAATGCAAACAGATCCGTCATTCGGGCGGAGGAACAGTATTTTTTTACCAGGAAATGGCTCCGCCAATCCGATTGTCCCGAGGACAGGTCCCATCATGACACGCAGTTTTCTGTTGGCGATTTGCTTGTGCCTTGGCACCCTTTCCACCGCTAGCGCGGAAATGGGCCCGCAACTCAAGATTGGCGAGCTGGTCCTGAAACTGAACGGGTCGGGAGTCCGAACCAAGACCCTGGTGCAGGTTTACGAGGCCGGTCTTTACCTTATGAAACCGAACACCGACGCACCGACGATTTTGGCGGCCGACGAACTGATGGCTATCCGGATCAAGATCACCTCGGGATTCGTTAGCCAATCGACGCTTGTTTCATCCCTGAAGGAAGGAATCGCCTCATCGACCAGGGACAATCCCGCGGCTTACGCGCGCGAAACGGAACAGCTCCAGCTATTGCTGCAGGACGCCGTCAACAAGAACGACATCTACGATTTTGTCTATGTGCCGCAAAAAGGCATCAATGTCCTGAAAAACGCGAAAGTCCTCGGGGTGATCCCGGGGCTGGAATTCAAGAAGGCGTTCTTCGGAATCTGGCTATCCGATTCCCCGGTGGACAAATCCCTCCGCAAAGGACTGTTGGCGGGCAAAGGCGGCTCGGACTGATGCTCGATTGACCACCTGGTTTACTTGAACGCTTTCCCAATAGTCTGGTTCTGTCCCGGCATGTTGTTTATCACAGTATTTGCAAGGTAAACCAGGTCCTCTTCGCTCACATCGACAAATGAATCCAGGGAGCGCATTGCAAAAATGATTCTTGAGTGAAGTTCTTGGGAAATATCCGCGCCACCAACCTTGGCTTGATTGGTTTTTTGCGCAAAAACAGATGGGTAACGCCGCCATTTGAAAGGGTAGTTGACACAAACTGCCACTAAAACCATAACCATTACGTTGAGAAGCACAGGATAAAAAACATACCCGTAACCCAGATCACTGATCAATTCGCCTCCCATAACCGCAGTAAAGGCAGTCGCCCCACCAGGAGGGTGTATGCATTTGAAAACATGCATAGCGGCGATGGACGCCCCTACCGCACAGGCGGTCGCGATTGCTGGATTGGGTATCAAGCGCGCGCAGGAAACACCAATCAGCGCGGAAACGGAATGGCCGGCAATCACTGGCCAAGGCTGAGAGAAAGCGCTCATTGGGACGGCATACAGCAGCACCGCTGTGGCCCCCATCGAAGCGATGACGCCGATAATATTGCCTGTTGGCAAACTGTAAGCCGATATGCAAAAAACAAGATAAATAGCCAGAGTGGATCCGCATGCTGAAACCAGTCTCTCCACCGGGCCGATTTCAACTATCTCGATGCCCAAAATTTTGCTCAAGCGCATATTATAACCTCACCAAATCATGCTGTGCAGAAAATGAGGGCCAACCGTCTGGATAGCTGAGTTTAAGCAGCGTACTTTTTTCTCCAACTTCCTGAAACCCACTACCATAACGGATTCGGATTACATTTTCCCGGTCAAAGCTCTTGCGCAAGGAGTTCACCGCCCCCTCCGCAAAATTCGTCTGCGGCACGCTGGGCGAAGTGTTGGAAGGATACGAAACACCCACGGCGGGGACTGCCCAAGCCGCAGGTGCGCACCCTCCCCAGGTTGTCCCGGGCCAAAGGGCCGAGGATTTCCTGGATCCCTACATGGAAGAGCATGATAAGGATTAGGACTGTTGGACAAGCCAATGGATCCCTACTCCAAGATTTTGCGCAATATCTGGGACAAGTAGCTGGGGGCGTCAGCCATCGGTCATGTAAACCCAGATACCCGCCCGAGCTGGTGGTGGCTGTATTCGGGGGTGGTGAAAGGCTTGGAGGCCCAAGAAGGGGCTGGCCAATGAAAAATGGAGTATTTAGTTGCTTAATAAGTTTATTTATACATTTTGGCTTAAATAGAATACAAGCGTTTTCTTTTCTCCTTGGCATCCACTAAAAAAAGTGGCATTTGCCATCTGGCCCCCCCCCGCAAAAAAGGTCAAAAAGTACAAGAATTTGCCGGACACTGACCCAATGGCCAAGAACCGCGGGGAGTGACCCGCCCAAGTTACTTGCTACGCCTTATATCCACCAGGCGCCAAGAAGGTGCGAAAAACAGCTGCCTCCTCCGGATCAATATTCGGGCATCCATCAGAACCTATTGGGGAATCGCGCCAGATTCGCCATGGCCACCTAGTGCGACGGCATGGCGATCCATGGAGGTATCACTGAAGCCGGCCCCCAGCGATTGAGTTCCCGGATACGCATATCGCTATTTTTGGGATCCTTCAAATAAAAATAGTAATCGTCTGTTCGCTCGAACAGGTCGCTGGAAGGATCGGGGCTGGGCCCCACAACCATGGCGCTTGTGATCCGCATATGCAGGTAGCCAATCATCAATTCATCATAAGGTCCACCAGGCAAGGTGAATTCAAAAGCAAAGCGACTCTTCTCCTTGTTTATCGCATGCAGTTCAGTTGCAAATTCACCCACAGGCAGGATGGGGACAGGTTCCCATTTGCGTCCCACCTGGTAATGGAGGCCCAAAGCGGGGCCAAGTACAAACATTTTACCCTGCCCATAGTTTTCCAGAAACAGGGTGACCCGGTGCTTGCCTTCTCCCATGGAGATCACCTCCAGAATGTCGGCCCGCAGAGATTCCATCGCCAATGTTTCCGACAGACGCCTTTTGGCGGTTTCCTCAACCAGCATGCGGCCCTGCCAGAGCGCTACCCCTTGGTCCAAAGCGAATAAACCACCCGCTCCCAGGCAAAGCCAGCCCAACATCATTCCCAACCAGCTCATCCAGCCAGCGGCTGGAGCCATTTCAACTGGCCCTGACAGGCTGGATGGGGAGTAACCGAAAGCGCCGACTGGTCCGACTCTCGGCTGGGAGGGACTGCCTGCCGATTCTGAACCAGCCAAATTTAGGGCGGCGGTCCGCTTGTCCGCCGTGATTTTTCCCGCTGACAAAGTGACAACCCGTCGCATACGGTTGGCTACAGCCAAGTCGTGGGTTACCAAAAGGAGGGTGGTACCGGCCTCCTGTGCCAATTGGAGCATCAGGTCCAGGATCGCTGCCGCCGCAGGACCATCCAGATCATTGGTCGGTTCATCAGCCAGTAAAAGTGCAGGCTTGTTCACCAGGGCCCGTGCCAAAGCTGCCCGGCGTTGCTGGCCACCAGACAGTTCGCCGGGAAAAGCATCCAGGCGGTCCCCCAACCCGGTCAGGCGCAGCATTTCAGATGCCCGAAGGTAAGCGATCCCTGTTGGATTTCCAGCCAGCACCATCGGCAGTGCCGTGTTGTCGATCAGCCGCAGATTGGGCAATAGTCCCGGAGATTGAAAAAGCAGGCCCAGATGGCGGGCGCGGAAATCGGCGGCTGCCTGGCGGCTCAACGCCAGGGGTTCGGTCCCCTGCACCTGGACCGTTCCAGCTCTTGGCCGACAGAGTCCCGCGATGACTGCCAGCAAAGTGGATTTACCGGAACCCGAATGCCCGCAAACTGCCGTGTGCTCCCCCGGCCAAATCAGCAGATCCACACCATCAAGGGCGATTACCTCACCCCGCCGCGAAGAAAAACTTATTGACACACCCCTGGCGCTGACCAGCGGGCTAATTTCGGGCGAGCTCATGCCCCCTCTCCGCGAATCAGCCGGCTTGGATCGGAACGACCAGCTACCCAGGCGGGAATCCAGGCCCCAACCATACCAACAAGGGAACAGGCTGCCACGCTGATCAAGCCATGGAAAAACAGGTCAGCTAAACCTGGCTGGGCAAACGGCATGCCCTGACTTTGCAAGGTGTAGCCCAAGGACCTTAGAAAGATCACCAGGCCTAGGGCACCCAGTAAAACACCCAGGGCACCCCCAATCCCAGTGCAAAGGCCTGCCTCCATCACAATCAGGCGACTCAGGGCCTTGGGGCGCATTCCAATCGCCAACAATATGCCCAATTCACGGCCCCTTTCCGATAATATGCCCGCGTAGACCACGCCCACCATTAGCGTTACCGCAGCAAGACTCGCTAACGAAACGGCCAAGGCACCTGACACAATGGCATTGATTGACAAGCGCACCGAAAGGCCCAGTCGGCTACCGGTCACGACCTGGCACTCTTTGTTTGCCGCCAGAGCAAAGCGGACTTTCTCGGGTGTCAGGCCTGGTCCAAGGCGCAGCAGCACGCCAGAGGCTGTGCCAAGCACCGGCTTTGGCAGGTGCACACTGGCTGCGGTACCGTCCAAAGCCTCAGCAAGACGATCGGTGGTTGCGAAGCTGGCAAAGATGGATCGCTCAAAAAGACCGACACCTGTCAGCCCCAATTTGCTATGCACTGTCAGATTCACATTCTGAAATGCAATGGTGGCCCCCAGCGCCTCCGGCCGGCGGGCGCCTACAACGACATCCCCTGGACCAAAAGGCCTCGGCAATTGCTCAACCACCCATGGCCCGACTGTGAAATCGACCGCCGGATCAAAGGCCACCCAATCAACAGCACCATGACCGCCGGGAGACGGAATGGAAAAATGGCGCTGCGGTGATGCCTTTTCCAGGCCGGGAAGCTGGTGTAGTGCAACAAGGCAGTCATCGGTAATGGTTGTGCTATCCGGCTCAATGGTGAGCAAGGCAGTCGCCAGATTGGGCGTAACTCCCTTGGGCAGTACCAACATGTCGGCACCCAACCGGTCAACGCTGGATTCCAAGCTGCCCTGGATCACCTGGCGTAAAACCAGCGAGCAAAATACTGCAGCCCCTCCGACAGACATTGCTAAGGCAAGTAGCAAGATCCGCCCGGGTCGGTGCGCCAAATCCTGGATGCCCAGGCGAAAAAAAAGCGCATGGCGACCCAGGGAGGGGGCTGCCGGATTTAGGCCTGTCACCAGTAGTTCAGCCTGGGCCACCTCAAACCGTGCAACTGCGGCTAAATTTGAGCTGGTCAACGGTGGAAGGCACGATCACGCAATCGTGGTGGCCACCGAAGTTGGGCAAATACCCAACCTGCTCCAAGGTGTCCTGGCGGAAAACAAAGGAGCCTGTCTCCAGTCTTTGGAAACCCGAGAAGATGACCAGCCCATATTTTCCATCGTAAGTGGTGGCAAGAGTTTGCGTGTCAACACCAACATTGCGGAACTTTTTAAGAACCTTCCAGGTTTTGGTGTCAACAATGACCAGGTCAGACTTCATAGGCTTAGGCCTGAGCACGGTGAAAAAACACTTGCTGCCATCAATGGAGTAATTGAGGTGGAAAGGCGAAGGATACTCACCTTGCCACTCCTGATCCTTGATGAAGGTGACCCGCTTCCATTTGCGGGGGTCAGGGTTGGTGGTGTCGAACACGGCAACATTGTTAGCGCGCAGGTTGTTCATCATGCAAAGGTGATTACCCGAGGGGTTGAAGCCCGTCTCGTGGATGGGATTCCCCACCGCAGGCAAGACGACCTCCCATGTATCCGGATTTCCCGATATTTTCTTCACCGGATAATTGTCCTGCAAACCCTCATTAGCCTGAATGAAACAGACTGGCTCCATATTGTGCCGGTCGAAGACCATGCCGCCGCCGCACATGCGCATGCCCATCAGGGAAAAACGGTTGCGCGGGTCGTGCAGGCAAAAGTCGAGTCCGGTGAGAGCGCGCGGGTTGTCTCCCGGGATTTGGCCACGCTCAACCAGCAGTTCGTCCATCGGGGCCATTTCGTAGTTGATTTTGTTTCCCTTGGTTCCCTCCAGGTCATAGACGCCCCGAACAAGTGCTGGAGCAAGGCGGTGCAAGATGATTTTGCCACCTTTTATCCAGTTATCTCCCATATTGGGTGCATTGGGAATCCAGTCTGCACGGAAGGCAGCCAAAGCTTTGGTTTTATCGTTGCCACGAGCCCGACTAAAGAAACCAGTCACATCCTTTTGACCGTCGGAGCAGCAAAATCCAGTACCATCCACAAACGGATTGGTATGGACGCCCAAGCCCAGACCAGTAGACTCCGCCACATCCTCCAGTAGTTCCATCTGCCCCGTTTTACCGTCATAGCCAACTCGATAAATATGATTGCCTTGGCCGAATTGCCCCAGCATGCCATTTTGCTTAATACGGGTGTTCAGGCCGTACATGAGAACGTTGTCACCACCCTGAGTCGAGTTGACGAATTCAAAACCCTTATAGGGATCACCACTGTCAGCATGAAAAGCAGCCAGATGATGCGAGATGGGGCAGCTGTCGCCATAGTTCCAATAGGAGATCCATGACATTGTTTTACTCGTATTCAAATCCACCGCATGCGTGCCACCACCAAGCTTTTGAGGGGTGAGAAATATGTATTTGCCCAGTTTTTCACGGATACCTTCATAGCGGGCATCCTCCTCGATTTTACCACTTTGGTATCCGGCTCTCAGACCACCGGTGAGCGCGCGATAAGCCCCAGCTCCACCTGCCATGGCCAGTCCAGCAATGCCATATTGAAACAGACGACGACGCGAGAGCTTATTAAAATGCGGGTTAGTCATGATTTCCTCTTGCATGATGGGTTGAAAGGGATGAAAGTTGCCTTAACTACATAACAGAAAAACTAGTAAGAGATTAATGGACAACCAGCAACTGCGGCACCTGGAATACTGTCCCAGCCGGTGGGGGCTTTATTATTATCGAATGTCAGGCCGACGCGCCCGAGCAAGTCTTGAAGACCTGGTCTTGAACAGCCGTTCCACAGGCCATCCAATGAACCGTTCGGGCGTACAAGAGCAAAAGCCCCAGCCTTGGTAACACCTAGCGACCTGGCCAAGGTACCTGCCTGATCCACAACAAAAGGGAATGAGGCGTTGGTGATGTTTCTGAACGCTCCCAGAGATTTGGTGGTGGCCTGCTGTTCAAAAACACCAATGAAATTGGCCTTGTCGCCAGCGCATTGCTGTGCCAAAGCAAAGTGCCCAGCAAATTCCAGACTGCAAGGGCAATCACTGCGAAGGAAAAGGAATACCCTGTTTCCCTGGGCCAATTCGGTCATTGTCAGCAATTCAATATTCTGAAGGTTGTTGGTCTCTGGCCGGATATCTACGTTCTTGTTGGCCCTAGCCAACTCCAAAACTGACACGGCGTGCTTGCTGGTTGCTTCAGGTAGCAACTCTACCCGAGCCCTTTCAATCTCAAGCGCCCACTCACCAGTACCTGCCATATGGCGGGAACGCGCAAACACACCAACGATCAACAAAAGCAAGCCCGCAACCGCCAGCAATAGCGCCCAAGCATTAATAGATTTCTTGGGCAAATAAAACATGCTTTCATTTCCGGATAGTTTTCAAACTTACAGCCCTGGGCTCAATCTCTACCTCAGCCCGAAAAAATGAAAAGAAATCTGGCGGATTTTTCAGAAATTGCATGCCATTAATCGCGGAATGCCGCGATATGGAATGGGCGGGGGGCTGGCTTGCCGCTAGGGTCGTAGGTGTTGACGCGCATTTTGTTCGACTCTTTGCACAGACTGACAGTGATCAGGCCTGGTTGCACTTCTTCATAAAGGGCACTGCCAATGGTTGCAGAGAAATTGGTTTTGATTGCCCCCTGCAGTGGCAGCTTCCAGGTGATGAAATACTCATTGACGCCAGTCAATTCGCAACTATCGATCATGTAGACGCGGGCTATTGAGCCATCGGCATGGATAACGCAGGCAAGGCGGTTGATAAAGGTTGCCTGTTCGCCTTGAGCGGAAGTTTCAGGCATAGCCCTCTCCTTGGGAGGTTGGAAATGCGATCATGACATATCTTACTTTGACAATAACCATGGCCTTTTCAAACTGCAACCGACTTCCACTATATTCCTGTTGCCAGAAAGCTTGTTGCCAGACAGATCGCCTATTTTTCGCCATGCCTGTCGGAAGGTAGATCTTTTGGTGGTGTGTCCGTCCAGTGAATCTTTCAATCACCCTCAACTGTGATCCAGGTCACACCCCAGTTGGATGTCCGCGAGTCTTGTCAGGCCCTTCCAAATTACAGTGTGGCTGGCGGCCCGTTGTGGCGTCGGTTGAGATGGCCGCCGAGCCAGTTGGGCCGGTTGAGGACATCGCCCACGGTTCCCCGGTGCGAATCGTCCGCCGGCGGCACCAACCGGTCAAGCGCCCACCGGGAACAGTATTCCCTCCGGTGGCATTTTCCCGGCCCCGCCACGACCAACTCAACTCACATAACCTCGCAGCCCCGCAGCTCATTGGTCAGGGCATCCCGGTCGAATTCTGTCCCGATGAAAACCAGCCGGGTGCGGCGCTCGACACCCTCCGCTTCCTCGAGGGTGAAGCGACGGCCCACAAGGTGGAAAAGGTGCATCGGTTCGACACCCGCGAGGTGTAGGAATCCCTTCGCGCGAAACACACCCTCAGGCAACCCCTCGAGCACCCGCTGGAAGCGCTCCGGGTCGATGGGGACATCACTGCGGAATGAGACGCTCCGGTA
>Ga0255125_1000186_pt1 | contig 21341 bp, 19 predicted proteins | sample Law_Cont_RepC_8d_FD_188557 | JGI IMG/M metagenome (GOLD analysis project Ga0255125, IMG submission 188557) | Freshwater microbial communities from St. Lawrence River, New York, United States - Law_Cont_RepC_8d | ecosystem: Environmental > Aquatic > Freshwater > River | place: USA: New York...
GCGAGCGCCCAGCGGAGCAGTCGCTCGAATAGCGACAACGCCGGCGGCTCAGTGACAGGGAAAGGCCATGGTGTGGCGAGTGTCGTGGGCGGCGTTGTGCACGATGCCGGCGGGCGAGAAGCCCACGGCCCACAGAATCACCACGCCGAGCGCGGCAGCGGCGAGTGCGGTGCGAGTTCGCTCGGAGAGGGTGGCGAAGCGTCGGGCACGGGATAGGGTTTGGGGGGAATACATGCGGCCTCCTGCAAAGTCTCGTCGCGATTGAGCCCGGAGCATAGCGAGTTTCGGCAATCAGGCAAACGCCGGTAGGCGGCGGGCGCCTGGCTGTCTATGCTCGCCAATCTTTTAACGGCGCGAGCGAGCGGGCGATGGCAAACAAAGCACAGGCGCGCTGGCAGGCCCTGCGGCAAAGTCGCTGGTGGCCGGTGCTCAAGGCCGGCGCGCTGCTAAGTGGTCTTGGGCTGCTCGTGCATTGGGCGCTTGAGGAGCGCTCACTGGCGCTGTGGGACTGGCGCCTGCTGCCGGGGCTTCTGCTCAGCCAGCTGTCGATGTTGGCCTATGCCCAGCGCCTGCGCGCGGTGCTGCAAATCGGCGGCATTACGATGGGTTTCAGGGCTGCGCTGCGCACCACCATGCTGTCGGTGTTCTGGCATTTCTTTGTGCCGCTGTCGGTGGGTGCGGAATTGACCCGCTACAACCGGATCCGCCAACACGCGCCTCAGCATTCCAGACTCGAAATTGGTGCCACGCTGGCGCTGGACCACCTGTTGGGCGCCGGCGTGTTGCTCATCCTGTCGAGCGTGTTGCTGTTCACGCTGGCCCCGCTTGGGCGCTGGTCCTGGTGTATTCCGCTGGCGGCCCTCGCTTTGCTCGGCGCCGGGCTGCTGGTGGCCCGCCGGGTGCTGGCGCGACGTTTGTGGCCAGAGACCGCCTTCTCCCAGCTCTGGCGCCGTCGCCGCGAGACCTGCAAGGCCTTGGCGTATTCGGCCCTCATGCACAGTTTGCTCGCTGCCGCCGTCTGGCTGGGAAGTCGGGGCTGGCAGATTGCGCTGGATTATCCGCAGCTGCTGTTTGTGCAAAGCAGCGCGGGCCTGTTTCAGGCCTTGCCGCTGAATGTCGCCGGCGCGGGTGCGGGCGAAGTCGCGGGTCTTGGGCTCTATCTGCTGATGGGCCTCAGCCGCGCCGACGCGCTGCTGCTAGTCTCCCTGCTCTACTGCTATCGAATCGCGATGGCCGTGCTCGGCGGCCTGTGGGAACTGGGCGATCCGCAGCCTCACTCGCCCTCGGCGGCGTGAAAAATATGATGGAGGTGCGGGATCTCGGGCTCCATCGCGTGGGGCACCCGTCGCATCAACCAGTTGAGCAGCGCGTAGCGGCTGCGGGTTAAGCAGGACAGCGCTTCCACTTCCGCGCCCATCAGCGATTTGGCTTCGTAGGAGCCGAGGCCAAGATTCAGATATTTCAGGCCTCGTTCGAGGCCCAGACGCACGGCGGCGTCGAGGAGCTGAAACCAGATGTCATCCGGCGGCCCGGCGGCCCGCCCCGAATAGGTGGCGACCAGCTGCGTGTCATCGAAAAGCACCACGCCGTGCCCGACCATGCGCTCGCCCTGCACGACTACCAGCAAGCCACTGCGCTCGCCCAGCTGTTCGTCCAGCTGGCGGAAGTAGGCCGGCCCAAGCATCTCGCGCTTGATGCCCTGACTGCGCTCATACGACAAACGGACCTGCTCGGCGCAGGTGTCGGCGCGATGGGCAAAGGACGTCTCGAGGCTGACCGTTTGCGCTTGCGCGGCCGCGCGACGCAGGCGGCGGCCCAAATCCTTGCGATATCGCGAGCGCATGCTGGCGAGATAGTGCTGGTAGTTTTTCCAGCGCAGATGAATCCTCGCCTGCGGCTGGTTCGACACCCGGTGGTAGCCGCGGGCGAGGAGCGCAGCCACCGCCGGCAGTTCGTCATTCCGAAAATCACGCACGACGAGCAAGGGACTACCGGCGAGCGCCGCGATGCGGTCGATTGCGGATTCCAGCGCCAACAGCAAAGGCGCAGGCTCCAGCCCGGCGCGCAGCGAAAACGAATGCCCAATCACATGCGGCGAGGCGCATTCGGTGATCTTCACTTGCAGAAAGCGTGGCCACAGCCGACGCAGCGCGCGCGCCGCCGGCTGCAAGGCCGCCGGTAAAATCTGGAGCAGATCGGTGGTGATGGTGTAGACGCAGCAGTGGGCGAGAAAGCGCCCGTCGGCGTCAAAGACGACGGGATAGAAGTAAACGCAGTCGTTGATGCCCGCACCGGCAATCGCCCGCAGATAGTCGTAGGAACGAACCACCGCGCTGGGTCCGGCGAGTTCGTCCCAGCGCTCGCGATCAATCGCGTCGAGGCTGGAAAACACCTCGACGCGCAGACCGTCTTCGGTCTTTAGTGATGCCAGCGATAACGACGAGGCGGCCGCATTCGCGCCGGAGGTCTGCAAGGCCGCGCCCGGGTGCCGCTGCCTTAGCTGGCGTTTGCGGCCGGCTGGCTATCCCACCAGCGCCGCACGGCTTCGTTGACTTCGCGGGTATGAAAACGCGCGGTCTTGAAGCTCGGTTCCAGCGCTTCGTCGTAGAAGAACTTCGGCAGTTCGTCGTCTGCTTCGGTGAAGCCTGCGGCCAGATTGAACTCCGCTTCGAGTTTGAGCGTGGCGCGGCCCATGTCCTGAAAGAAGCTCATCGGCAGACTGGTGCCCAGCGCATCGTTGATCGCGGTGGTCACGAAGTCGGTGTTGATGTTGGTCACCGAGCGGCCAAAGATGCACAGGCCCAAAGAGTCTTGCGCGGCGCAGAGAATCTGCGTGTCGAGGCTCACTTTTACCAGGTCATCGAGGCTCTTGCCGGTACAGTCGTACTTCGGCGCATTGCCGGTGGTGTGGTCGGCGCCCTGCGCGGTGACCATCATCGAAATGCCGGTGACTTCAATCACGCGGGGGTCGTAGGCGCTAATCGCCTGCTTCTTGATGACCGGGGTGCGATGCACGCCATAGTGCTCGCCGACCCGCGCGGTGCCACCGGCCCACAGCCGGCCTTTTTCGCTGCCGATGCGGATTTCTTCCATCACCGAGGTAAGGAAGGGCACGTCACCAAAAGGCGCGAGCCCGGCGTCGAGCAAGACCCCGCACATGGCACCGGTTTCGATAGTGTCGATGCCCAGATCGTTGGCGTGCCAGTTGAGACGCGCGAGGTCGTCCGGATCGGTCAGGCCGCAGTTGGTGCCCATGAGCCCAAGGGTTTCGTATTCCACCGGCGAGACGATTTCGTTGCCGTCCTTGTCGGCATACACGTTGCTGCATTCGATCATGCAGCCCGGCATGCAGGCGTGGGTGGTATTGCCGCCACGCTCGAGATTCTGGCGGCGGATAAAATCTCCGCCCATCTTCAAGACCGAGTTCTGGGGGTCGACCTGACGGCCGGAAGTGAAGTTGTTGACCGGCAGACCCCCAACGAGGTTGGTGTAGTCGGCCATCGCCGCGGTGCCGTAGTCCTGGAACATTTTGATCGCTTCGTCGGCCTTCAGCAGCGCGCCGTATTGCTTAACGCCCTGCAGGACTTTTTTGCGATCGTGGAAGGTGGGCAGCTTGTCGAGATCAAGCACGATAGCCTTGATCTTCTTCACGCCCATCACGGCGCCGACGCCGCCGCGCGCGGCGAGCCGGGAAGGCCGCTGGTCGGTATCGCTGAAGGAAATGCCCGCCAGCATGCCGTGGTATTCGCCCACCGGGCCGCAGATCGCAAGGCTCACTTTCTTGCCGTATTTCTCGTGCAGCAGGCGGGCGGTTTCGAAAGTGCCCTGGCCCAGATATTCGGTGCCCGGCTCAAAGGTGATGCTGCCGTCTTTGGTGATGCGAATGACGGTCCAGTCGGCGGCCGCGCCATGCAGGGTGAACCCGGCAATCAGCAGATGGCCCATGGCCAGACCAAACGAGCCGCCGGCGTTGGCTTCTTTAATGCCGCCCGTGAGCGGGCTTTTGCAGCCGACGCTGGTGCGGTTGGCGTTTGACCAGTTGCTTCCAGCGAAGGGGCCGGCGGAGAAGATGAGCGGATTTTCAGGGGAGAGCGGGTCGACCTTGGCCACGCCCATGTCGTTCAGGGTTTTGGCGATGAAATACCGGCCGGCATAGGCCACTTGCTCCGGCGAGAAGGTTTCTTCGCGCACAGTCAGGCTTGGCAGATCGAAGTGAAGGTATTTACGCATGGTGGGCTCCGAGACAGGCTTGAACGCTTTGAGGATGGGCCCTGAGGCCCGAGATGCTTCAGACAAGTATAGGGCCCGTCGGGGCTTACGGGCAGGGGAAAACGAACGGGTAGCCGATCATTTTTCGGCGTAATGGCAGCCGCCGCATCAGGGCTTGATGCAGCGGCCCGAGCCCGCCGAGGGCGAGACCCGGTACTGCCGATGTGCCAGAACCTAGACCGGATCCCAGCTGAAGATGTCGCCCGAGCGCACCAGCGGGAAGAAGTCCTGCTTGAACTGATCGAACACCCGCTCGGTGATGGTTTCCGGGGTCCAGCCATCTGAAGTGTGCGCGGTCTTGAAGGGGCGATTCTGGGTGAACAGGAAGATTTCGTTGTTCCGCACGCCGAAAATCTGACCGTTGACCTTGCTGGCGGAATCCGCCAAAAGCGCCACCGCACAGGGCGCAACGCGTTCCGGCTTCAGGGTCTTCAGGCGCTCAACGCGCTTGGCCTGTTCAATGTCTGTAATGGGAATCGAGTCGATCATGCGGGTCCAGGCAAACGGCGCGATGCAGTTGGAGCGCACGCCGAATTTCTGCATATCGAGCGCGATGGACTTCGATAGGGCCACGATGCCGAGCTTGGCCGCGGAGTAGTTGGCCTGACCAAAGTTGCCAATGAGGCCCGAGGTGGAGGTCATGTGTACGAAGGCGCCGCTGTTCTGTTCCTTGAAGTAGGTGGCGGCGGCGCGGCTCATATTGAAGGTGCCGAACAGATGCACGCTGATCACGGACTGAAAATCTTCAGCCGTCATCTTGTGGAAGATAACGTCGCGCAGGTTGCCCGCGTTGTTGACCACACCATCGATGCGGCCGAGTCGCTCAACGGTCTCATCTACCATGCTCTTGGCGTCGTCCCAGGACGCGACGCTCTTGGTCAGCGCGATGGCGCGGCCGCCCATATCCTCGATTTCGCGCACCACTTCCTGCGCGGGACCGGCGTCGGCGCCTTCCCCGGACAGGCCTACGCCCAAATCATTGACCGCCACCGAGGCGCCAGCCTTGGCCGCTTCTAACGCGATTGCCCGACCCACGCCACGACCGGCGCCGGTAACCAGAATAACTTTGCCCTTGAGCAGCATGGGTAAACTCCCCTTATTAGTAGCCGAATGTCCAGGCGGCGCAGCGGACGGAAACGCCGGCGCGCGTGAACGATGCATGGTGAAACCGGCCGACATCGTAGCCGCCGCACCGCGCTTCATCCAGTTGTGCGCGCGTTGCCCCTGATGGCGAGCCGCGAGAGGATGCGGGCAGAAGCGCTCTGCAGTTGGGCGCAGGAGTGAGAGATGATCCCGGATAACACCCCAGTGCTGGTGGGCGTCGGTCAATGCGTCGAGCGCAATCTCGATCTGGCATTACCCTCACCGATGGATTTACTGGCCCGTGCCGCCTCCGCCGCGCTGGCCGACACCGGCGCCTCCGCCGCGCTGACTGCCCGTATCGACACCCTGGCCGCGATTCGCTTCTTTGAACATTCCACCCGCGGAGAGGCGATGGTGGCGCATCCCTTCGGCTGCGCCGACAACGTACCCGGCGCGCTGGCGCGCCGACTGGGCGCCCATCCCGGGCAGCTTATTTACGCCGACGTGGGTGGCCAGACGCCACAGCGGCTGGTGAATCGCTGCTGTGCGGCCATCGCCAAGGGCGAGATACGTGCGGCCCTCATTGCCGGCGCCGAAGCCATCGCCAGCATCAAGCACGCGGTGCGCACCGGCGCCAACCCGGACTGGCGGGAAAGCGCCGACGGGGATTACGTCGACGAATGGGCGTCCGACAAACTGGCCAGCGCCTACGAGCGGGCGCACGGCCTGTACCTGCCGCTGCGGGTATATCCCTTGTTCGAACACGCGGCGCGGCTGCGGGCGGGACGCAGTCTGGCGCAGCACCGGCGCTATATGGGCGAGGTGTTCGCGCCATTTTCAGCCGTCGCGGCGGCAAATCCTTACGCCCAGTTTCCGGTTGCCAGGAGCGCGGCCGAAATCGCGGATGAGACACCCGAGAACTTTCTGATTTCAGAGCCCTATACCAAGTGGATGGTGGCGCAGGATGCGGTGAATCAGGGCGCCGCGGTGGTGCTGACGTCGGCGGGCGTGGCACGGGAATTGGGAATAGCCCCCGAGCGCTGGGTGAGTCTGCGCAGCCACGCCGATCTGGATGACCATACCGTCACTGCGCGCCCCGATCTCGCCCGATCGGCGGCGCAGGATCTGGCGCTGACACACGCCCTCGACGCCGCCGGATTCGACATTGATGACATCGAGCATCTCGACCTCTACAGCTGCTTCCCGATTGCGGTCACCAGCGCCTGCGAGGCGCTAGGGCTCGACCCCACCGGACACCGCGCGCTCACGCTGACCGGCGGCCTGCCCTTCTTCGGCGGCCCCGGCAACAACTACAGCATGCATGCGATTGTGGAAGCCGTCGCGCGCGTTCGGGCCAATCGCAGCTCACTGGCGATGGTGGCGGCGAACGGCGGCTATCTCTCGAAACACTCGGTGGGGATTTACGGCAGCATCGAAGACGGCACCTGGCAGCCTACCGCCGACGCCGCGCTTCGCGCCCGCTTCGCCGCCCTGCCCACGGTGGCGCTCGCCCCGGAGACAACGAACCGCGCGAGCGTTGAAAGCTGGGTACTCACGCTCCGCAAAGGCGCGCCGGAAATGGCCTATGTGGCCGCCCGTGTGGGCGAGGAGCGCCTGCTTGCCAAACCCTGTGAAGGCGACACCGGGACACTAGCGGCCATGCGCGAACGCGAGCCCATCGGGCGGGCCATTGCCGTCAGTCACGACGGCAAGGTGCATCGCTTCCGCTTTGCCGATTGAGTTCAGCCGCCGCGCGGCGCGTACATGGCGGCGACATCGGTATCGATACCCTGCTCCACAGCGGCGGCAAGCTCGGCGGCCTGCGCCCGCGCGAAGGCCGGACGCGCTTTGAGCCCCGCAAAATAGGTCTGCACCGCCGGCGAGAAGTCCCCGGCCATCCCCAGATATTCCGCCAATAGCAGCGCGAAGCCGACCGAAATATCGGCGGCGGTAAAGCGGCCGGCGCACAGATATCCGGCCCCAATGGCGGGTTCGATGCCGCGCAAGCGCGCCAGAAACCAGCGCTGATAGTCAGTCGCCACCTGCGGATTGCGTCGCTCCGGCGGCTCAAGGCGGGAATAGCGCAGCACCAGCGTTTGCGGGAAGGTGAGCGTGGCTTCACCAAAGTGCAGCCAGTTGAGCCAGAGACCATAGTCGGGCTCGGTCACCGCCACGGCGAGCGGGCTCGGCCCGTAGCGCTCAACCAGGTACTGGCAAATGGCCGCAGACTCGGTCATGCGCATCTCGCCATCAAAGAACGCAGGAATAGTGCCCAGCGGATTGACTTGCAGGTACTCACGGGCGTGCTGTCGCGGCGGGAACGGCAGCACCTTCAGCGTATAGCTGAGCCCCAGCTCTTCCATCGTCCATAAGGGGCGAAACGAGCGAGCGGTCAGGCAGTGATAGAGCGTCAGCATGGGTCGTCTCCGGCGTCAGACCAGCCCCTTCTGACGCAGCTCAGTTTTGAAATAGGCGTAGTAAATCGGCGCGGCAATCAGGCCCGGAACGCCCAGAATGGATTCCATCACCAACATCACCGTGAGCAGTTCCCAAGCCTTGGCCTGAATGTGATGACCGACAATCCGTGCGTTCAGAAAATATTCGAGCTTGTGGATGGCGATGAGGTAAACCAGCACTGAAACAGCGACCACGAGGGAGTGGCTCAAGCTCACGATAAAGATCGCGGTGTTGGACATCAGATTGCCCAGAATGGGGAGCAAGCCCGCCACGAAGGTCACCACGATCAGCGTTTTCACAAACGGCAACTCGATACCAAAGCGGGGCAACACCACCACCAGGAACAGGCCGGTGAAAATGGTGTTGATCGCAGATATCCACGCTTGGGCAAACACCACTTGGCGAAATGCTTCGGCCAGACGAAAACAACGGCTTGCAATCCCGGCGGCCAGTGGCCGTTGCTCGCCACCAGGAATAGCGCCCTCCAGCGACAGCAAGCCCCCAATCACCATCCCCACGAGAATATGCACCAAGGCTCGTCCGAGCCCCGTGCCCGCCACCTGAAAGAACTGTGCGTGTTCGCGTAACCAATGCACGGTGAGCTTCTGAAGTTCTTCGGCATCGGTGGGCAGAGAGTCCAGCACCCACGCCGGCAACTGCTGGCGGGAATGCTCAATGATTTCAGCCATGCGGGCGATTAAGGCGGGCAAGCTTTCGTTGCTATCCCGGAGCAGAGAGGTGAGCGCGCTGCCGGTGGCGACGATCGCTGCCATCACGGCAAACGCGATCAGGGACACCGCTAACAGCCGTGGTCCATGGCCCCATAGCAAGCGCATGCGTAGCCAGGGGGTGAGTTGATTCACCAGCACATACACCAGCAAGGCCGCGATGAGAGATGGCAACAGGTGCAGATACACCATCCCCAGCAAAAGAACGAGCGTGACACACCAGGCCGTGATGTCTTGTTGCGTGACCGGACTCTCGTTCATGGGCCCCTCCACCAGAGGTTGACGCTGCAATCGGGGGACAAAACCTGGTGCTTGTTCAGCACCGTCGCGAGGGTACCTTTCACGCGGTCGACTATCCAGCACGGGGCAGCAAACGTTGGTCTACGAAACATCTTCGCCTATGCTCCAGCACCGCCCCCGCAGGAAGCATGCAGACATGAGCCGCTCCGTGAACATCGATACCCCAACCGGCCGCATTGAAGGGTTTTGCGATACGCGCTTTGCTGGTGTGCTGCAGGCCTTTCACGACAACTTCATCCAGCGGGATGAAGTCGGCGCCAGCCTCGCGCTTAACGTCGAAGGGCAAATGGTCTGCGACCTTTGGGGCGGACGGGTAAGTCCTGCAGGTGACGCGTGGCGAGAAGACACGGTGTGCACGGTGTTTTCTTCGACCAAGGGGTTGATGTCGCTTTGCGCCCATCTGTTAGCGGATCGCGGCAAGCTCGACCTCGACGCGCCCGTTTCCCGCTACTGGCCGGAGTTCGGCGTGGCGGGCAAGGAAAACGCCCGAGTATCGATGACCCTCGACCACACGGTGGGCGTGCCACACGTGCGTGAACCGGTCGCTGTCGGTGGCTTCTGGGATTACGACGCCATGGTCAAACGGGTCGCTGCCGAGCCCGCGTTCTGGACGCCCGGCACCCGGCAGGGCTATCACGGCATCACCATGGCCTGGACCGTAGGCGAACTCATTCATCGCGCGGCCGGCCAGCGGCTCGGTTCATTCTTTGATGCCGAACTCGCGCAGGCGCTTTCTGCAGAATGCTGGATTGGCCTGCCGGCAGCGCTCGAATCCCGCGTCGCGCCCATGATTCCCGCACAGCCGGACAGCGACTGGATCGCCAGCACGTTCATTCAGGATGCGCTGACCAATACCGGTTCGCCGGCCAACCTGTTCTTGCGCGACTTCGCCAGTTTCGACGTCAATACCCGCGCCTGTCACGCCGCTGAAGTGGGCTCGGCCAACGGCATTGCCAATGGCCGCGGGCTGGCGAGCGTGTACGCGCCATTCGCTAACGGCGGCATGCATCAGGGCCGCCGCTTGATGAGTCAGGACGCCATCACGCGCATGAGCCGGGTGGCTGCGGCCACGGCGGACGATGCCACCCTGCGCGTGCCGGTGCGGTTTGGTCTGGGGTTTATGAAGAGCATGGACAACCGGCGGATCCCGGGCGTAGTGAATTCCAGCCTGTTGCTGTCCGAGGCTGCTTTCGGGCACGTGGGCGCCGGCGGGTCGCTCGGCTTTGCCGACCCTGAATGCAAGCTCAGTTTTGGCTATGCGATGAATCGCATGGGCACGGGCGTGCTGCTTAACGAGCGCGGTCAATCACTGGTCGACGCGGTCTACTCCGCGCTCGGTTATCGCAGCAATGCGGGCGGCGTGTGGGCCGTTTAATTTCTCTCTCGCCTTCCATTACCGGAGTCACTGCATGAGCACCTCTCGCGAATTCCCGAAGATTACCGAACAAGGGCTGGATGAATTGCGCGCTCGCCTCGGCAAGCCCATCACCAGTCAGGCCGAACCCTGGTGCCATGAAGCGACCCGCGACAACATCCGCCACTACGCGCATGGCATTGGCGACGACAACCCGCTGTGGTGCGTGCCCGAATACGCGGCGAAATCCGTACACGGCGGCATCGTCGCGCTGCCCAGTTTTCTGTTCGCCACCAGTCGCATTATCTCGGGCTATGTGGGCGGCCTGCCGGGCATCCACGCGATGTGGTCGGGCGCCGATTGGCGCTGGCACAAGCAGGTTCGGCGCAATGATGAAATCAACACCGAGGCGGTGTTGCAGGACCTGATCGAACACCAGACCCGCTTTGCTGGCCGCGCGATTCAGCAGGTGTATCGCGTGTCATTTTTCAATCAGGATGGCGACCGCGTCGCCGATGCCGACAGCTGGTGCTTCCGCACCGAGCGCGACCATGCGCGCGAGAAAGGCACCAAATACGCCGAGGTCAAAGCCAAACCGCCGCATCGGTACGCGGAAGACACCTTGCGTGACGCCTACCAGTTGTACGCGAACGAAGAGGTTCGCGGTGGCACGCCGCGCTACTTTGAAGACGTCAACGCCGGCGATGAATTACCGGTGATGTTGAAAGGCCCCATGACGGTCACCGGCTTCATTGCCTACGCGCAGGGCTGGGGTGGGCTCTACATCCGGGCCAACAAGCTGGCGTGGAAACTGGTTGATCAGCATCCGGGGCTCGGCATCGCCAACCGCTTCGGGATTCCGGATTGTCCGGAGCGCGTGCACTGGGAGCCCGAGTTCGCGCTGGAAGTTGGCGCGCCCGGCGCCTACGACTATGGCCCGGAGCGCTGCTCCTGGCTCATCCACCAGCTTACCAACTGGATGGGCGATAGCGGCTTTCTGCGCAGCGCGCATTGCAAGATTCGCCGCCACAACCCCGAGGGCGACATCTTGTTCCTGAAGGCCAAGGTCGTGCGTACGTGGACCGAAGAGGGCCGCAACCTGGTGGAGCTGGAGCAAGCCGCCCATAACCAGGACGGCGAACTGTCCGTGCTCGGCGGCGGCGTGGTGGAACTGCCCGCCCGCCGTTAACCGCTAACGCCCGCTTAGTGCGCGCCGCCGGCGAGGCGTGAAGTCGTCGGACGAGATAGCCGTAAGAATCGTCGACCGAATAGGTTTCCCCGGAGTAGTGCGCCACAGGTTTGGGCACGCGCGGCGCACTTGGCGCTTTGGACCGCGGACGTGGGGTGACGGACTTGGTAGTGCGAGGCATGCCGGATCCTTCCTGGCTAAGCAGTGATTGTTAAAGCAGCCTCTGATCTGCCAGTAGATCGCTGCCGCAGGTGTGATGACAGTCGGTCGGTAGCGGCGGTAGCCTTTCAATGGCTTCGACATCGTCATCATTCAGGAGTGAGTGCACTATGCATCAGGATCCTTTTGCCACATTTAAAGCTGCACAACGCGAGGGCTGGGCACTGTTTGCACCGCTGGAAACGCTCACCACTCCGCCGGCGGGCGCTCTGGTGACGTTCGCTGGCGTACGCGCCGGCGCGCGGGTTCTGGATGTGGCGTGCGGCACAGGCGTCGTGGCGGTGTCTGCGGCGCGTCTGGGTGCGAAGGTCAGTGCGCTGGACCTCGCGCCTGCGCTACTTGAACGCGCGCAGCAGAATGCCGCGCTCGCGGCTGTCGATATTGAGTTCACGGAAGGAGACGTCGAAGCACTGCCATTTGCAGATGCCAGCTTCGACATCGTGCTCAGCCAGTTCGGCCATATGTTTGGCCCACAGCCCGCCATCACTGTCAGCGAGATGCTTAGAGTACTGAAGCCCGGCGGTCGGGTTGCTTTCAGCACCTGGCCACCGGAATTGTTTACCGGGTTAATGTTTTCTCTAGTGTCCCGGTACGTACCGCCGCCCGCTGGTGTTCCCGCCACCGTCCTGTGGGGCGACCCATCGGTGGTTGCGGAGCGACTGGGCTCAGCGGTCAGCGAGATTGAGTTCGAGCGGGAAGTGATGCTGACCCCGTGTCTGAGTCCGCAACACTACAGAAGCACCATTGAGGCCACGGCGGCTCCCCTCCTGAAGCTCGTTCAAAGTCTCAGTGACCAGCCCGACAAGCTCGCGCAATTCCGGAATGAACTCGAACACCTCATCGCGCGCTTCACCCAACAAAATGTGCTGAGGCAGCACTTTCTGATGACCAGAGCGTATAAGCGCTAGGCCGACACCCGCAGCGGCGCTGGCTTGAGGGAATTACCAGGACTCCAATTTGGACCTGAGATCGAGTTCGAACGTCCACGCTCGCGGGGCTTGCTGGTGCAGAAACCAATAGGCCTCGGCCAAGCCTTCCAGATCGATCAGGCGTTCTCCGGCTGCGGCAGCGAAGTCGGGAAATCGATTTCTCAGAATTTCTCCATCGATCCCGCCATCAACCACCACATGGCCGACGTGGAGCCCTTCGGGACCGCACTCCTTGGCCAGCGCCTGTGCCATCAAGCGCAAGGCGCCCTTGGCAGCGTTGAAGGCGCCAAAACCCGGACGTCCCCGCAAGGAAGCACTGGCACCGGTAAAGATGAGGGTTCCGCCGGCTGGCAACATGTGGCGGGCGGCCTCGCGACCGAACAAAAAGCCTCCAAAACACCCGATCCGCCACGCGGCTTCGAAGTAGCTTGCGTCCATTTCAACTAATTTACCGGGCGTGTTGTTACCCGCGTTGTACACCGCCAGTTCGGTTCGGCCCGTCTGGGCCGCCTGCAGGAAAAGCGCTGCCACCGATGATTCGTCTGTAGCGTCAGCGACTGCGGCCTCGGCCGAACCGCCGGCATCGATAATCGACGCCACGACGTCTTTTAGCCGCGATTCGGTGCGGCCGGCCACGACAACATGGAGTCCGCCCTTTGCCGCCCGCAGGGCAACGCTGGCGCCAAGCCCCTCGACTGCGCCAACACCGATAACGATCGCTGTATTTGTGGAAGTCATGCCTTTTCTCTTTTACTAAATGTTTTACAGTCCGGGTAACACTGACCGAACAGAACGGCGACGATCAGTCATAAAAAAGACGTCAACCTGTCACGCCGTCTAAACACCCGAGGGCTAGCTTCAGTTGCCTCTTATGCGCAAGTTCCTACCTGCGAGCATTGAACACTTCACCGCCGTCGAGGCGCGTCTCAGCCGTCTTGAGAGACCCGGCCGGCAGCCAATCTTGGGGGTCGCATGCGTATCGCACTAGTCACGGATGCTTGGCAACCGCAGGTCAACGGGGTGGTTAGGACACTCAACACTACCCTTCACTATCTTAGCCTCGCCGGCCACACGGTGAAGGCCATTTCGCCGCTCGATTTCAGGACCATACCGTGTCCCACTTATCCCAGCATCCGCCTCGCGCTGTTCCCGGGTCGCCGACTTCGCAAGATGCTGGAAGCATTCAGACCTGACGCCATCCATATCGCCACTGAGGGGCCGCTGGGGCAGGCCGCCCGTCGTTACTGCGTCAGCAGAAATCTGCCGTTTACGACCTCTTTCCATACGCAGTTTCCAGAATACATCCGTCTCAGGATTCCTATTCCGGTCGCGTGGACTTATGCCTTATTGCGGCGCTTTCACAGTGCCGCCGTCCGGACCATGGTGCCCACTCCTACGCAACGCGACAAACTGGTCGGTTGGGGATTTCAAAATCTGCGCCTGTGGTCGCGCGGGGTTGATGTTGAGGTGTTTAATCCTGACGACCCGGTGGTGTATGACCTACCGCGCCCGATTGCCGTGTATATGGGCAGAGTTGCTGTTGAGAAAAACATTGAAGCGTTTCTCGACCTCCCAGGGATCCCCACAAAACTGGTGATCGGCGAGGGTCCGGATTTGGAACGTCTGCGTTCTCGCTACCCGGACTGTCACTTTCTGGGCCCTAAGTTTGGGCGCGAGCTCGCTCGCCATCTGGCTGGCGGCGACGTGTTTGTCTTCCCAAGCCGAACCGACACATTTGGACTAGTGCTGTTGGAGGCTATGGCGTGCGGATTACCAGTTGCGGCCTACCCAGTGCAGGGGCCGGTAGATATCGTGACTCAGGGTGAAACAGGTTATCTATCCGAGGATTTGGGCGCGGCCGTTTCGATGGCGTCGGGCCTCTCACGAGAAGCCTGTATTGCGCTGGCCCGCCGTTACTCTTGGGCCAGTTGCACCGCAGATTTTGCTGGGTATCTCGCGCCCTTCGGTGATACCCGAACAATGCTGGGGAAGCCGGACTCCGCTACCGGTAGCGGTGCCACACTTGAGCGCACTTCGTAAGGCGCAACCCTTGCTTTGAGTGCGGCAGCGAGAGAGACCGGGTTGTCATAAATGACGTGCTCAGGCACCTCGCCTTTGACGATGAGCCGTTCCCGGGTGTCAAAGCCGTAGCTTCCGATCAGGCAGTCATAGCCCGCGGCAGACCCAGCGGTGTAATCACCAATCTCGTCTGCTGCCAACAACATTTCGCTGTATCGAGAGCTGCGCATACCCGCCAACACGTCGCCTTTCTTCACGCCAACGGGTAGAGGAATCACGAAATCGAGATCAGCTTCGTCAATTCCGCTACTGGCCAGCACAGTCCTAATAGTCGGCCCCGGATCCAGCGCGTAGTTGCGACTGACCACTCCGCAGTGGATTTGCGGGTTGGCAATCATCTCGTTGAGCAGTTTTATATATTCCGAATGTACGGACGCCGACTCGATATAGGCCTGCGTAAGACGGGCGCGCAGTTTGCGTGTTTTTGGCAGCGTGAACCCCACCAAGTTGGTCAGGAGTTCCTTGCCACCACCAAAATACTTGAGAAATTTCCGGCGATTTTTGAAGCGAAGTTCATCACCGATATCGAGGCCGAATGCATCCATAGTGTCGCGAATGATGGCGTACGAGTTGACTAGAAAACCGTCGAAATCGAGCACCACAAGCAGGCGTTTTTTCATCTCAGCATTCTTCCAGCGTTCCTGAGTCGGGATGTTCGCGGTATCGTGTGTCATAAGAATGACAATCTTTCTCAATCGCTTGACGCGGGTCAGTGTACTCTTCACGGACATGACACTCTGGCGTCACACGGTTGTCACTAAGCGACCCTAGCGTGAGGCCCCAAGTAGCAGCGCTACGGCAACCCTGAGGATTTCACGCCGGTGACCCCGCTGACCGTTCGCGATCGCATCGACCAAACCTTGTTTGATGCCATCTATTCACGCTCCCTCGTCTATAACACCTGCTGGGAAGATCCTGCTGTAGATCGTCAGGCGCTCAACCTTGGCGCTTCCGACACCGTGCTGGTGATCACCAGCGCTGGTTGTAACGTTTTGGACTATGCGCTGACCGGACCGCGTCGAGTTTTTGCGGTAGATGCCAATCCGCGGCAGAACGCCTTGCTTGAACTTAAAATCGCCGGCATTCGCCGACTGCCTCACGAGGAATTCTTCAGAATCTTCGGCGAGGGCATTCATCCTGATTTCAAATCGGTCTACCACGACGTGCTTCGGGCCGAGCTGTCACCCACCGCCCGAGAATTCTGGGACAGACGCACAAACTGGTTCTCCGGTCAGCGCGGCGGTTTCTATTTTCACGGTCTGTCGGGCACCGTGGCGCGCATTTTTCGGGGTTACCTACGGGTGAGGCCGCGGCTCGCAGAGCACATTAATGCAATGTTTGACGCCCCCACGCTTGATGTTCAGAGGGTGCTGTATGAGCAAGAGGTAGCGCCCCTCTTATGGACACGGAGTCTGAACTGGGCACTCTCCCGACAACTCACCCTGTCCATGCTTGGCGTGCCGCACCCTCAGCGGCGTGAAGTGGTGGCCCAGCACAGCGCGGGGGTTGCGGGATTTGTCCGCGATTCCCTGACTTATCTGGCCCATCACCTGCCGTTCCGCGACAACTATTTCTACGCGGTCTACATCCGCGGCCAATACAGCCTCGATTGTTGCCCCGAATACCTCAAGCCTCTTGAATTTGAGCGGCTTAAAGCCGGCTTGGTCGATTGCATCGAACCTCATACCTGCACCGTCACCCAATTCCTGCACCGGAACTCCACGCCGATTTCGCGCTATGTCCTGCTTGATCATATGGACTGGATGAGTTCCTACCTGCCAGCTGCACTGGCCGAGGAATGGGAGGCGATTCTCAATCGCGCCGCGCCGAATGCCAGAATCATTTTCCGTAGCGCACATGCGGAACCCCGGTATCTCGATCAGGTGCAGCTACCCAATAACGGTCCCGCAATTCGCGACCTGCTGCGCTTCGACCCGGTGCGCGCCAAAGCGTTGACCGAACAGGATCGCGTACACACTTATGCGGGCTTCCATATCGCAGACGTGCCGGCCTGATGCATGCTTGGGTCTGAACTTCGAATTCTCTGGCACCTGCTCCGGGGTTTACCCCCGGCGGCCACCCACGCAGAGCAACTCGAACGATTTTACGCACCCCAGGCCGGACGCTACGACGCCTTCCGCGAACGGCTGCTCAACGGCCGTGAGAATCTTGTTTCGAAGCTGGATTTACACGCCGGCGAGAGAGTCATTGAACTTGGCGCCGGCACCGGCCGCAACGCCGAGTACTATGGCCCGCAAGTCCCTCAGCTTGAGGGCCTCACGCTAGTGGATCTCTGCCCGTCGCTGCTCGCCAAAGCTCGCGAGCGAGTGGTGAAGTGGCCGAATGCCGAGGCAATCGAAGCCGACGTCACCGTCTGGCAGCCCACACTACAGGCCGACAAGGTCTATTTTTCCTACGCGCTCACCATGATTCCGGACTGGTTTCTGGCAATCGACAACGCCATCAAGATGCTGCGCCCCGGTGGCCTTTTGGGCGTGGTTGATTTCTACGTTTCGCGCAACCGCCCGAGCAGCGGGCTCGTCCGCCATCCGCTTTGGCAGCGAAGCTTCTGGCCCATGTGGTTCGGTCACGATGGCGTCAATCTTTCACCCGATCATCTGCCCTACTTGCGGTCAAAACTGTCCACCGTCGCGCTCGAAGAACATCTAGGCGCGGTGCCATTTTTGCCAGGTCTAAAAGTGCCTTACTACGTATTTGTGGGTCGTAAAGCCGGGGGCGATTGATGCATCAGGTGCGCTCGATATTTCTATCGGATATTCATCTTGGGACCCGCGCTTGTCAGGCCTCCCGCTTGCTGGAGTTTCTGCGTCAACATGAGGCAGAGAAAATTTATCTGGTCGGCGACATCATCGACTTCTGGTCGATGAAGCGTGGCGTGAGCTGGTCGAGCGATCAGAACACCTTCATCCAGAAAATGCTCAAACGCGCCCGCCACGGTGTCGATGTGGTCTTTGTTCCGGGCAACCACGACGAAGTCCTGCGGGAACATGTAGGACTATCGTTCGGCAATATCCGTCTGGAGCACGAGACCGTCCATATTGCTGCCGACGGTCGCCGATTTCTGGTACTGCACGGCGATATCTTCGATCAGGCCACGCGCTACTCCCGCGTGTTAACTGTGCTGGGCGACCACAGCTACGAATTGTTGATGTGGATCCAGGGCGTTTTGTCCGGACTGCGGCATTTGATTGGCATCGAGAGCCACTGGTCGCTCGCGGCGTTCGTCAAACAACGAATTGGCAGCGCGGTACGTTTTATTCAGGGCTTCGAAGAAGTTGCGGCCCAGCACGCTGCGGAGCGCGGTTTTGACGGCATCATTTGTGGCCACATCCATGCTGCCGCCTGCCGCGAGATCAAGGGCGTGCAATATGTGAACTGCGGCGACTGGGTCGACAACTGCTCGGCAATCGTTGAGCACACGGACGGACGTTTTGAACTCAAGCGTTTCAACGGAGCGCTCAGTCTTAATCTTGCCCAAGTGCCTGAACAGTCAGGCCAAGCCACACCCTCCGAAGAACCGCAAACAATTGCGCACAGCGGTCGCGGCTAAGCCCGCGCCGTCAAAGCGCTGGCACGGCCCAAGCGGCCGGCCAAGGTCCAACGTCAAGCTCCCCGAACTCGACCCATCCCAGCTTGCGGGCCACAACGTGATTGAGGCCTCACCCCTAATTGACCCTGCGACACGTCCGCCAGACACTGGCCGCGGGTCTGACGCGGGATGCTCACCGCAAGTGCGGTCCGCGACGTCAGGTTATCTCTGCCGGCGTGCTGAGGAGTCGCTGCACCATGTCTATTCCGGCCCAGGCTGGCTTTCCATTGGGCAAGCCCGAAAGCAACCGATTTCAGTTCCTGGACCTGCTGAGAGCACTGGCGGCACAACTTATCGTGTGGCATCACCTCGCGTTCTATGGGCCGCTCTCCGATCGCGCCTGGGATCTGGCGCCGAGCTTGCTGGTATGGCTGCATCACCACGCCAGAATGGGCGTGCAGGTTTTTCTGGTGGTCGGGGGCTTCGTCGCCGCTCAGCACCTGGCCAAGCTCAACACCGCGAGCTGGGGTAATTTCAGCGCCGAAATCTCGCGCAGATACCGGCGGATAGCTGGCCCTTACCTCGTCGTGTTGATCATGACGATGGCAGCCAATGCCTTGGCCGACCTCTGGCTAGACCATCGCTCGATCTCTGCGCCAGCAACGCTCGATCAGTTTGTGGCCCACACCTTATTTGCGCAGGATGTTTTGGGCTACGAGGCCTTGTCCGCTGGCGTCTGGTATCTGTCGATAGACTTCCAGCTATTTGCCCTCACCCTTGCGCTAGCCACCCTGATTGCCAAGCTCCCGCAGTTCGCCAATCCAGCCAATGGAGCGAGTCAGTCTGGGCTAGCGCTCCAATGGGTCTTGGCCGTGCTGGCGCTGTGTTCGCTGTTCTGGTTCAACCGGGTCCCCGCATTAGATGTCTGGGCGGTCTATTTTCTGGGCAGCTATTTTCTGGGCATGTTGTTGCACTGGGTCCTCAGCGGTGCGCTGCATAGCCGACTACTGACGCTCTATTTCTTGCTCATCGGGCTCGCGGTAGCCGTGGAATGGCGTCCCCGCCTGCTCGTGGCGGCGGGCACTGCTGGCCTCATATTGCTCGCAGCCCGTAGCGGTCGCTTGCAGGGCTGGCCGTCCAGTCCGCTCGTCACCTACCTCGGCAAAACGTCTTTCAGCCTGTTTCTGGTCCACTTCCCGACCTGTCTGGTGGTCAGCGCGTGGTTATTGCGCAATGAGTTAAGCCCAGAACAGGCGCTGGGCGGAATGGTGCTGGCGTGGGCCGCCAGCATGGCGATGTCCGCACTGCTTTATCGCTTTGTGGAGGTACCGTGTCTGCGTCTCGTCAAGCGCAATAAGCTCAGTGACGGGACGCCGACGCGGCCCGCCGCTCACTCGCCGCAAGCGCAGCTTTAACGGCCGCCACAAGCGCACTCTGGCCCCGGCCAAGTCGCGTCGACCAGGCCCGCCAGAACCCCAATGCCGCGCCAGGATCCTGAGTGACATCGAGGCTCGCCGCACGCACCAGATCTGCCGCCGACATTAGCGCGCCCAAACCTTCCAGTGCTGACCAGTCCGCCTCAGGGGCATGCGCGATCAGCGCCGCGAGTACTGCGGCCGGATTGGCGACGCCGCGATGTCGCAACAGTTCTCGCAGTTCGACCAGCGCATAGCGCTCACCTTCCGGGGTCAGCGGGGAATGCGCCGCGAAATGCATAGTTGCCGGGACAACTACTTCGTCCGCCGGGTCTTTCATGACCACCGGCAACAGCACCACCGCGTGGACAATCTGTTCCGCCGCATATCCGGCCACTTCCTGCACCAAGGCCGCACGTGCGCCGGGCTCGGTCCGCGGGAGGACGTGGGCGTAGAGTTCGGCCAGCGGCCCGATGTCGTGCTCGTTGACCTCTTTGCCGTAAAGCATGAGGCAGTGCCGCAGCACGTTGAGCAGGGAATCATCCTCGAGCGCTCGCCACTCGCCGCCGTGCAAATAAAACCGCACTTCCTGCGCTGAAGCAGGCGCCCATTCGTCAGGCGCCGGGCTGTCCTGCGCACCGCCCTCACCCGGCGGCTCCGGCCACCAGAGGCTAGGGACGAGTCGGTCGGTGAGAAATGTGCGGAAATCCTCTACCGGGAAGTCCGGCGGCACCGCCGAAGACTCGCCCGCCACCTGCCAGGCCGCCAGCACTTCGCGCAAGGTCGGCCAGAGATAATCCGAAGCCAGCGCCTGTTGGCCACGCGCGGGAGCGTCCATCGCGCCGGTCGCGGCGAAAATCTGGGTCGCAATTTCTGCCCGCTGCGCATCGCTCAGCTGCTCGTTCAACAGCAATAGTTGCGGTGGGGTATCGCCGAGTTCTGCCAGCAGAGGCGCGAACACCTGCGCGGGATACCAGGTCTCGCCCGGCGTAAACCAGCCAATTTGCCGGACCCTTTGCGCGAACGGGTCAAGCGTGGCGCGAATGAGCGGCTGTGCGACGCCCGGCGCCGGTTCGCCCACCGTCGCCACCAAGGTCACCACCGGCGCCAAGGCCTCGAGCCAGGCCACGGCAAAAAATACCTCAAGCGTCGCGCTTGTGAGTTCTTCGAAAGCCACCTCCAGCGGCGCTTCCAGCAATTCCAGCGTGCAATGAACGGCCATCGCGACTCTCCTTCAGAACAATAGGGGCGGCCCCTTGGCCGGCCGCTGATTATGGCGACTTGGCCGCCGTCTCACGACCCCATTGCGGGGTGACAGGGGAACAAGAGCAGTGGCAAGCTCTCGCCACCTCAAAACTCTGGAGCGTCGCCTCATGTCTGCAGCCCTGACCCAAGCGCTGGATAACGTATTGGCCAACACGGTCGCGAGCGCCGGTGGCACGCCCGGCGTGGTGGCGATGGCCACCGACCGCAACAGTAATTTCTACGAAGGGGCAGCGGGCGTGCGCCAGTTGGGCGCCGACGCACCGATGACCGTCGACTCCGTGGTGTTTCTCGCCTCCTGCACCAAAGCCATCACCGGCGTCGCCATCATGCAGCTGGTGGAAGAAGGCTTGCTCAAGCTGGAAGACGACGCCGCGCGCTACGTGCCCGACCTCGGCAACATTCAGGTGCTCACCGGCTTCGATGCCGCCGGCCAACCGCAGCTCCGCGCGCCCAGTCAGGCCATCACGGTGAATCACCTGATGCTACACACCTCGGGTCTGGGC
>Ga0255125_1000191_pt1 | contig 21034 bp, 20 predicted proteins | sample Law_Cont_RepC_8d_FD_188557 | JGI IMG/M metagenome (GOLD analysis project Ga0255125, IMG submission 188557) | Freshwater microbial communities from St. Lawrence River, New York, United States - Law_Cont_RepC_8d | ecosystem: Environmental > Aquatic > Freshwater > River | place: USA: New York...
TTCATGGGGGTCTCCAGTGGCGGCGGGGCAAGCCCGCCAGACGTGTGAGGCAGCAGTTTACGATGCCAAGGCGGGCCTTGCTGTCTTTTGTCAGACAAGCCAAGGGGACTTGCCCGACAATCGACCATCTGGGTAGGCGCCCACCCCTGTGGGCGAATCATCCAGACCCTGAAGCCTTGAGCGAACAAAAAAGAGAGCATCACCATGGGCAACCGACTCACACAAATCGCCACCCGCACCGGCGACAACGGCACCACCGGACTGGGCAACAACCAGCGCGTGTCCAAAAACAGCTTGCGCGTGCACGCCATGGGCGAGGTGGACGAGCTCAACTCCCACATCGGCCTGCTGCTGTGTGAGGACATGCCGCCCGACGTGCGCGAGGTGTTGGTCGAGGTGCAGCACCAGCTGTTCAACCTGGGCGGGGAGCTGTCGATCCCCGGCTTTGAGCTGCTGAAGGTGGAGGCCGTGGCGGCGCTCGACGATGCGCTCGAGACCTACAACGCCCAGCTGCCCAAGCTCGAAGAGTTCATCTTGCCGGCCGGCACACGCGGCGCGTCGCAAGCCCATGTGTGCCGCACCGTGGCGCGCCGCGCCGAACGCGCCTGCGTGGCCCTGGGCAACGAAGAGGCCATCAACGAAACCCCGCGCCAATACCTCAACCGCCTGTCGGACCTGATGTTTGTGCTGGCCCGTGTGCTCAACCGCATGCATGGCGGGGACGATGTGTACTGGAAGAGCCAACGCATGGCGAAAGACCCTGTCGCCTAAGTGCGTGTTTTCAGGGTTTTCGGCGTGACAGCGTGGTGCACCCACTGCTACGCTGTTTCGCATGAACACCGTCCAACCTGTTTCGGCCCCAGCGCCCTATTTGCCCCAGATCCGGCTTTACCAAAATTGGCTGCGCGATGAACGTGGCCTGAGCTTTGCCAGCTACAACCAGCTTTGGCGCTGGTCGGTGACCGAGCTGGACGTGTTCTGGCAAAGCATCTGGGACTATTTTGATTTCCAGTCGCCCACGCCGCACACCGCGGTGCTGGCCAGCAACGTCATGCCGGGCGCCAAGTGGTTCCCGGGCGCCCAGACCAACTATGCACACCAGGTGCTGCGCCATGTGCAGCCCGCGCACGAGGCGGGCTTCTTGGCGGTCATCAGCCACAACGAAAAAGGCCTGCGCCGCGAGATGACTTGGCCCGAGCTGCGCCGCCAGGTGGCCGCCATGGCCTTGCACCTGCAGGCCCAGGGCTTGCGGCCGGGTGACCGCGTGGCCGCTTACCTGCCCAACATCCCCGAAGCCATGGTGGCGTTTTTGGCCACCGTCAGCGTGGGCGGTGTGTGGAGCATCTGCGCGCCCGACATGGGCACCCACGCGGTGCTCGACCGCTTCAAGCAGATCGAGCCCAAGGTGCTGATCGCTGTGGATGGCGTGAGCTATGGGGGTCGCGACTTTGACCGCATGGGTGTGGTGCAGGAGCTGCGCGACGCGCTGCCCAGCGTGCAGCACGTCATCGTGCACGACAACTTGGGCACCCTGGACCTGGCCAGCTGCGATGTGGGGGGCAGTGTGCAGCTGTCGGCCATCACCGCGCGTGACGATGCCCAGGTGAAGGCTTTTGAGCCGATGTGGTTGCCCTTTGACCACCCGCTGTGGATTGTTTATTCGAGCGGCACCACCGGCTTGCCCAAGCCCATCGTGCACGGCCACGGCGGCACCGTGATCGTGGCGCTGGCCAACAAGATCTTGCACAACGACATAGGCTGCAGCTACCACCCCAACAGCTGGGGCGAGCGCTTTCACTGGTACAGCTCCACCGGCTGGGTCATGTGGAACGCCCAAGTGGCGGGCTTGCTCAATGGCGTGACCTGTGTGATCTACGACGGCAACCCCGGCGGCAGCAAGGAGCGGCCGGACTGGGGCATTTTGTGGCGCATGGCGGCGCAGGAAAAAGTCACCTTCTTTGGCGCAGGCGCGGCCTTCTTTGCCAACTGCCAGAAGTCCGGCGTCGACCTGAGCCGCTGCGGCGACCTCTCGCTGATCCGCGCCCTGGGCACCACCGGCTCGCCGCTGTCGCCCGAAACCCAAAGCTGGGGCACCGAAGAATTCAAAAAAATCGGGACCGACATCTGGTGGTGCAATATTTCGGGAGGCACCGACTTTGCGGGGGCGTTTGTGGGCGGCCACCGCGAGCTGCCGCAAGAGCCCGGCGTGATGCAGTGCCGTGAGTTGGGCTGCGCGGTGGAGGCCTGGAACGAGGCCGGTGAACCGGTGCTGGGCGAGGTGGGCGAGTTGGTCTGCACCCAGCCCATCCCTTCCATGCCGCTTTACTTTTGGAACGACAAGGACAATGCCCGTTATCTGGCGAGCTACTTCGAGATGTACCCCGCAGGCCACGGCCGCCAACCCGGCGGCGGCGACGGCCCGGCCAGCATGGGCGGCGTTTGGCGGCATGGCGACTGGCTGCGCATCGGCAACGCCCAAGGCGAGGGCGAGGGCTGCGTGATCTTTGGCCGCAGCGACGCCACCATCAACCGCTACGGCCTGCGCATGGGCACCAGCGAGCTGTACAGCGCCGTTGAAGCCCTGCCCGAAGTCATGGACTCGATGGTGGTGGACCTGGAATATTTGGGCAAGGAAAGCTACATGCCCTTGTTTGTGGTGCTGCGCCCGGGCACCACGCTCGATGATGCGCTCCAGGCCAAGCTCAACAACGCCATCAAGGTGGCGCTCAGCCCGCGCTTCATCCCCAACGAAATTTTCCAGGTGGCCGAGATCCCGCGCACGCTGTCCGGCAAAAAGCAAGAGCTGCCGATCAAAAAGCTGATGCTCGGCCAGCCGCTTGAAAAAGTCGTCAACAAAGACGCCATGGCCAACCCGGCTTGCCTGGACTGGTATGTGGACCTGGCCAAAAAGCATTTGGCCAAAGCCTGAGCACAAGAAGGAGACCGAGATGCGCCTTGTATGGACCGCTGCTTTGACTTTGAGCCTCATGGGCTGTGCGTCCATGCCTTCGCCGCAAACGGTGCAAGTGCCCTCGGCCGTGCCGGCCAACATCGCGGCAGAGTTGGCCAAAATCGGCCCCATCGTGGCGCCGCCGCCCACCGAAAAACTCTACGCCCCGCTGGCCGAGCGCGAACCCTATGCCGGCGTGCAGGTGCGCCGCGACGTGCGCTACGGCGCTGACGCCCGCCACCTGCTCGATGTGTTCACCCCCACCCGCCAAGTGCAGGCGGACCAGCCGGTGCTGGTGTTTGTGCACGGCGGTGCCTTCATGCGGGGCGAGCGCCGCACCGGCGACAGCCCGTTCTACGACAGCATCATGCTCTGGGCGGTGCGCCAGGGCATGGTGGGCGTCAACATGACCTACCGGCTGGCCCCGGCCCACAGCTGGCCTGCGGCGCAACAAGACATCCAGTCGGCCCTGAAGTGGGTGCGCGAGAACATTGCCGCCAGCGGTGGCAACCCCCAGCGCATCATCCTGATGGGCCACTCGGCCGGTGCAGCGCATGTGGCGCAGTACCTGGCGCACCCGCAGTTCCATGTGGCGCCCGGCTCCGGCCTGGCCGGTGCCATCTTGCTGTCGGGCATTTTTGACCCGACCACCGCCGAGAGCAACCCGCCCCTGCAGGCCTACTTTGGCAAAGACAAGGCGCTGTACCCGGCCCGTTCGGCCGTGCCCGGTCTGGTGGCGTCCAAGGTGCCCCTGCTGCTGGCCTATGCCGAGCTGGACCCGCCCGACTTCCACCGCCAGAGCGAGCAACTCAACGCCGCCCTGTGCCAGGCCAGCCGCTGCCAAGGGCTCTACAAACTCATGGGCCACAGCCACATGTCAGAGATCTATGCGATCAACAGCACGGACCGCACCGTGACCGATTTGATGAAGCGATTGGTGGACCGGGCGCGCTGAGCGCGACCGACACCGGCAGGAGCCAGCACTCAGACCTTGTTCAACTGGTGCGCGGCCCTTTGCAGGTGCGCGATGAACTGCCGAATGGCTGGAGACACCACCGACCCACTGCGGATGATGGTGCCGATCGTCAAAGGCAAACCTGGCTCTTCAAGCGGCACGCGTGTGATGTCCTGCCCCAGCGGGTGGGCAATGAATTGCTCGGGCATGAGGCCCAGCAAATCACCCGAGCCCAGCAGCGCCAGCAACGCCAGTGTGGAGTTGACCATGGCGCCCACGGGCGGTGCCACCATCCCGTGTGATTCAAACAGGCGCGCGGCGTAACCCGATTGGGCCGAAGTGCCGGTGTAGACCCAGGCGGCCTGGGACAGCTCCGACAAGCGCTTGGCGCGGGCATGACGGCTGCCACGCCGGGCCACCACCACCATCGAGGTGCTCATCAACGCTTCAGCGATGAATTCGCCGCTGGGCAAACCCTCAGGGATACCGCCGACCACCAGGTCCACCTGCCCGCTGCGCAGTTTTTGCAACTGCTCCACAAACAGCTCTTCGCTGACCCGAAGCAGAATGTCCGGAAAGGCCCGGCTGAAGGTGCGCAGTGTTTCCGGAATCAACAGCATCATGGCCACCGGCACGGCCGCCACGTTCAGCTCGCCCCGCATGTGCCCGCCCAGCTGCTGGATCTGGTCGGTCGCATTGGCCAGCTCTCGGGCCACTTTGATGGCGTGTTCAAACAGCACCTGACCCTGTGGTGTGGGGCGAACGCCTTGCGAATGCCGCGCCAGCAAGGGGGCAGCCAGCTCGATCTCCAATTCGCGCACCAGCTTGGTCAGTGCCGGTTGAGACACGCCCATGCGGCGTGCCGCACCGCGCAAACTGCCTTCTTCGATGGCGGCCACCAGGGCCTGTAGGGCATTGAGTTTCATGGCGCAACAAGAGGTTTGTGATAACGCCATGTTATCGCGGGCCAGATTGCGGCATCTATTCAGGCCGAGATGGACTTTCCAAAATGGCCCTTGATTTGCCCCAAGTGCATTGACCCGTATCAACAACCGGAGACTCTCATGCTCAAACGCGTTCTGACCACCTTGACCTTTGGCCTCGCCCTGACTGCTGGGGCTCAGACCTTCCCCACCAAGCCTGTGCGCATCATCACGCCCTTCCCGGTGGGCAGTGGCCCTGAGGGCGTGGCCCGCATGGTGGCCGACAAGCTGTCGAAAACCTGGGGCCAGCCCGTCACGGTGGAAAACCGCCCCGGCGGCAATGGCTTCATCGCCATCGACGCTTTCAAGCGCGGCGCGAGCGATGGCACCGACCTGATCCAGCTCGACAACGTGCACCTGACGGCTTACCCCCACCTGTTCAAGAAACTGCCCTACAACGCCGCCGCCGACTTTGACGTGCTGCTGCCCTTGTTCAAGACCTACTTCTTCTTCACCACCGCCGCCGACAGCAAATACAAAAACGTGGCCGACATCGTGCAGGACGCCAAGGCCAACCCGGGCAAGCTCAACTACGGCTCCTGGTCGGTGGGCAACCCGGTGCACTTGGGCTCGGCCCTGTTTGAGACGGTGACCGGCACCGAGATGCAGCACGTGATCTACAAGGAAACCAGCCAGCTTTACTCGGGCGTGGCCACGGGCGAGCTGGCGTTTGCCATGGGCACCAGCGCCACGGCGGGCCCCCTGTACCGCGCGGGCAAACTCAAGTTTGTGGCGATTGCCGCGCCCAAGCGCCTGCCCGCCTACAAGGACGTGCCCACCGTTGCCGAAGCCGGTGGCCCCAAAGACTTCGAGGTGAGCGGCTGGACCGCGATCGCCGCCCCCAAAGGCCTGCCCAAAGCGGTGGCCGACAAGATCAATGCCGACATCGCCAAGGCCCTGGCCGAGCCCGATGTGCGCGAGAAGTTTGTCTCGTTTGGTTACGAGTCCTTCACGCCCACCCGCGAGCAGTTCAACGCCTACATCCAGGCCGAGTCGGTCAGGTTGGCGGCGGTGATCGTCAAGTCCAAAGCCGCGCTCGACTGATTTCGACCCAGGACTGCGCATGGCCCGCATCATCGGAGGCATTGGCGCCTCGCATTCGCCCACCATTGGTTTTGCCAAGGACACAGGCAAGCACAACGACCCGGCATGGAAGCCGATCTTTGACGGTTTCGATGCGATCCGTGGTTGGGTGCGAGACAAGAAGATCGACGTGATCTTCCTGATCTACAACGACCACATCACCTCCTTTTTTCTGGACCATTACTCGGCCTTTGTGCTGGGCATCGACGACCGCTATGAGGCCGCCGACGAGGGCGGTGGCCCGCGCGAGGTGGCGCCTGCCGTGGGCCATCTGGGCTTGTCGCAACACATCGGCATGTCGCTGGTGGCCGATGAGTTCGACATGTCCTTTTTTCAGGGCAAGCCGGTGGACCATGGTTTCTTGTCGCCTGTGTCGATGTTGGGTGACGAGCGCGGCCCTTGGCCGGGCCAAGTGGTGCCGCTGCAAGTGGGCGTGCTGCAACTGCCGCTGCCCAGTGCCAAGCGCATGTGGAAGCTCGGGCAGGCCTTGCGCCGCGCCATCGAGAGCTACCCCGAAGACCTGAATGTGGCAGTCATGGCCACTGGCGGCTTGTCGCACCAGGTGCACGGTGAGCGCGCGGGTTTTTTGAACGAAGCCTGGGACAAGGAATTTCTGGACCTCTTGCAAAACGCGCCCGAGACACTGGTGAACATGCGCATCGCCGACTACGCGGCCCAGGGCGGCATGGAGGGCGCCGAAGTCGTCATGTGGCTCATCATGCGCGGCGCGTTGTCGGACCGGGTGAATCTGGTGCACCGGCAAACCTATGCGCCGTCCATGACCAACATCGCCACGCTGGTGTTCGAAGACCAGGGCGGCGAGCCCGATGCGGTCGCCGTGGCCGCACACCGCCAGCACATGGGTCATGAGCTGGAAGGTGCAGGGGCTTTGCCCGGCACCTACCCCTTCACCCACGAGCGCAGCCATGCCAACTTGCGCATCAACCGCTTCTTGCACGCCTTGATCCAACCCGAGCACCGCGCACGTTTTGTGAACGACTTCGAGGCCCTGGCCAGCGAGCATGGCCTGAGCGAAGAAGAGAAAGACCTGATCCGCCAGCGCCAGTGGATCGAGATGATCCGACGCGGTGTGATTTTTTTCGTGCTCGAAAAAATGGCGGCGGTGCTGGGCGTCTCCAACCCCGAGGTGTATGCCGCCTTCCGGGGCGAGAGCCTCGAGCAGTTCCAGGCCAGCCGCAAGGTGGCCATGCGCTACTCGGTGGCGGGGGGCGACAACGTGCGGACGATGGACAAGGCCTGAGGCGGCTTGGCGTTTTTTGGGCAGAACCCGAATCAGTTCTTGTGCAACTCGGCGTTCAACTCGCCCCAGCTCTTGTTGCGCGGGATGGCGTGCAAGGCGCCCGACTGTGAATCGCGGCGGAACAGGATGCCGTTTTTGCCGGACAACTCTTTGGCCTTCATGACCGAGCCGTCGGGCATTTGCACGCGGCTGCCGCCGGTGATGTAGCAACCGGCCTCCACGATGCAGTCGTCGCCCAGCGAAATGCCGATGCCGGCGTTGGCCCCCAGCAGGCAACGCTTGCCGACCTTGATGACCTCTTTGCCGCCGCCCGACAGCGTGCCCATGATGGACGCGCCGCCACCGATGTCGCTGGCGTCATCGACCACCACACCTGCGCTGATGCGGCCTTCGACCATGCTGGCGCCCAGCGTGCCCGCGTTGAAGTTGCAAAAGCCCTCGTGCATCACGGTGGTGCCGCTGGCCAGGTGCGCGCCCAAGCGCACGCGGTCGGCGTTGGCGATGCGCACACCCGACGGGATCACGTAGTCGGTCATCTGTGGGAACTTGTCCAAACCCTTGACCTCCAGCACGCGGCCGGTGCCACGGGCCTTCAGGCGTGCGGCAGGCACATCGGCCAGGGCACACGGCCCGAAGTTGGTCCAAGCCACGTTGGGCAACAGGCCAAAGATGCCGGTCACGTTGGCGCCGTGTGGCAACACCAGGCGGTGGCTCAGCAGGTGCAGGCGCAGGTAGGCGTCGTGCGTGTCGCCAGGCGCGTCGGCCAGGCTTTTGATTTCGGTGCGCACGGCCACCACGGTGGCGTTGCGCACCGCGCAAGGGGCCAGGGCCTGGGCCACGTCAGCGCCCAGCGCCGCCACAGCTTCGGCCGGGCTCAGGCGGGTGCTGCCGCTGGCGGCCACGTCGGCCGCCAGTTCGGGGGCGGGGAACCAAGTGTCCAGCACGGTGCCGTCGGCGGCGATGGTGGCCAGGCCCGTGGCGCGTGCGCCGGTGGTGAGGAATGTGCTCATGGGGGTGCTCCGAAAAAATGGCCCGCCAGGATCTGAACAGGGCGGGCCGTTGGCCATTTGAAGGCGTGATTATCGGCGAGTCGGCATGACCCGGGCATGTGCGTTGGGTTTGCGCGTGGCTTGGCCGGTATTCCCAAGCGGGTGGGTTCAGCCGGCCAAGGGCACGATTTCCTGCTCAATCGCGCCAAACAGGCTCTCGCCGGTTGGGCCTTTCATCTCGATGCGGATGGTGTCGCCGTATTTCATGAATTCGGTCGAAGGCTTGCCGTCCAGGATGGTTTCAATGGCGCGTTTTTCGGCGATGCAGCTGTAGCCTTTGGGCCATTCGGGTTTGCCGTTGACGTCCACACTCTTGTTGCTCACGGTGCCGCTGCCCACGATGGAGCCGGCCCGCACCTGGCGTGTCTTGCACATGTGGGCGATCAGCTGGCCAAAGTGGAAGGTCATTTCGGGCCCAGCTTCGCACATGCCCACCTTGCGGCCGTTCCAGGTGGACTGCAGCGTCAGGTGCACGCGGCCGCCTTGCCAGGCATCGCCCAGTTCGTCGGGCGTGATCGCCACGGGGCTGAAGGCGGTGGCGGGCTTGCTCTGGAAAAAGCCAAAGCCTTTGGCCAGCTCGTTCGGGATCAGGTTGCGCAGGCTCACGTCGTTGGCCAGCATGACCAGGCGCACCGCTTCGATCGCATCGTCGGCGCTGGTTTGCATGGGCACGTCGCCGGTGATCACGGCGATTTCGGCCTCGAAGTCGATGCCATAGGCCTCGCTGGCGCAGACCACCGGGTCGCGGGGGCCGATGAAGTCATCGCTGCCACCCTGGTACATCAGCGGGTCGGTGTAGAAGCTGCTGGGCACCTCCGAGTTGCGTGCCGCACGGACCAGTTCCACATGGTTGAGGTAGGCTGAGCCATCGGCCCACTGGTAGGCGCGTGGCAGCGGGGCCATGCAGCGTTCGGGGTCGAAGGCAAAGGCGTGGCGGGCCTTGCCCTGGTTCAGGGTGGTGTACAGGTCTTGCAGCTGGGGGGCCAGAAAGTTCCAGTCGTCCAGCACCTGCTGCAGTTGGCTGGCGATGCCGGTCGCATAATGTGCGCTGCTCAGGTCGCGCGAGACCACCACCAGTTGTCCGTCGCGTGAGCCGTCCTTGTAGGTCGCCAATTTCATGATGTTTGCCTGTTTTGACCGCCATCCAGGGCCGTGGGCATCACGGGCGAATGGCGCATTGAATTACGCATTGTTAAACTCGTTTAACTAAACGAAACCTGATTCTAGAGCATATGGCCACCGAAAGCACCTCGAACACCCACCCGGAAGGGGACAAAGAGCGCGCGGGCATCCAGTCGGTGGAGGTGGGTTTTGCGCTGCTGGAGGTGCTGGCCCAGGCCCCTGGTCCCTTGATGTTGCGCGACCTGGCCAGTGCGGCCGGCATGAGCGCGGCCAAGGCCCACCGCTACCTGGTGAGCTTTCAGCGGCTGAATCTGGTGGTGCAGGACGCCAACACCCGCTACGAACTCGGCCCCGCCACCTTGCGCCTGGGCTTGGCCACCTTGTCCAGGCTGGACGTCGTCAAACTGGCGCGTGAGCGCTTGCCAACTTTGCTGGACCAGACCGGCCACACCCTGGCGTTGGCCGTTTGGGGCAACCGGGGCCCGACCCTGGTGCATTGGCAGGAAACCCCCTTGGCCATGCCCGTCAACCTGCGCCTGGGCGATGTGATGCCCCTGCTGTCGTCGGCCACCGGCCGCTGTTTTGCCGCCTTCATTGGCCATGGCGGCGCGGCCGACAAAGCCCGGCCCATGCTCGACACCGAGCTGGCACTGGCCCGCAAACTGGGCCGCAGTGATTTGCCGTCCACATCGGCGCAGGTGCAAGCCTTGTTGCGCGAAACCCGGGCACAGGGCCTGGGCCGCGTGGTCAATGTGCTGCTGCCCGGCATTTCGGGGTTTTGTGCGCCCGTGTTCGATGCGGATGGCCACCTGGCCTTGGGCGTGGTGTCGCTGGGCTCGTCGGCCACCTTTGACGCCGACTGGACGGGCCCCGTGGCACAGGCCTTGCGCACATTTTCGCGGCAGCTGTCGTCCGATTTGGGCTGGCCAGGGGCCTGACCCGGCCCAGTGGCGCGCAGCCCCTCCATCAGCTTGAAGCGACCATGGCCGGGTCCCACATCCCATTGCCCCCACGCGAGACGGGCGCCCCGACCGCCGCCAGCCTGTGGCGCTGGGGGGTGTTGGTGCTGGCGCTGCATGGGGCCTTGTTCATGGCCCTGCTGGATGCGCCGATTTGGCAGATGCAAGGCCCCCAGGAGCTGCGGGTGGGCCCGGTGCAAACCCGTTGGGTGGCGCCAGAGTCCATCAGCCCACAGGTTGCGCCGACCTCCACACCGAAGCCAGCACGCAAGACCCGGTTGGCCACAGAGCCCAAACTGGCCGAGGCCCCAGACAAGCCGCTGACACCGCTGCCCGTCAACGCCGAGCCCCAACCGGACCTCAGCCCCGTGCCGGCAGAGGCCATGACCGCTGTGGCTGAGGCCAACACGGGCGCTGCGTCATCCGAGGCGGCCCCCACCCCCAACACGCCCACCAGCGACAGCCCCGTGCTGGCACAGGCCTCTCCCACACCCCCACCCCCAGCTGCGCCCGCAACCGACGGGCTGGCCGAGGCCACCCTGGCCATGCCCCAGCTGGACTTGGCGGCTTTGCCGGCTTCGGCGCTGCTGAGTTACCGCCTCAGTGGCCAGGAAAAGGGCATGTCGTACCAGGCCTCAGGCGAGTTGCGGTGGCAGCGCAACGCGGGCGCGTACGCCATGGCCTTGTCGGTCAGGGCGTTCTTGCTGGGTGCAAGGCATTGGCGCAGCCAGGGGCTGATCACAGCCCAGGGCCTGGCCCCGGTCCGGTTTTCGGACAGCTGGCGCAGCGAGCGGGCCAGCCACTTTGACCGCACGCAAAACCGCATCGTGTTCAGCAGCAACGCCCCGGTCGCACCGCTGCAAGCCGGTGCCCAAGACCAGATCAGCCTGTATGCCCAGGTGGCGGCCCTCATGGCCCAGGAGGGAGGCCGGCTGACGCCGGGCGCGCGCCTGCAGGTGCAAACCGCCACGGTGCGCGACGCCCTGCCATGGTTGCTGACGCTGGAACACACAGAGACGCTGCAGCTGGACGGGCAGCCATTGCTGGCGACCAAATGGGTTTGCCTGCCGCGCAACCGTTTTGATGCCAAAGTGGAGTTCTGGGTGGCAGCGGCCCACGACTGGCTGCCTGTTCGCATCCGCATCACCCAGGTCAGCGGCAGTTTCATCGACCTGATGTTGACGGCCCGCGAAGCCTTGCCGGAATTGCCCTTGTCACCCACACCCGGTTGAAAAACCACACACTCTTGAAGTTGTTGCAAACAGACCCACTTGCAAGCCACAACTTGAGGGAGAATGAATCCATGAACCTGTTGTACGAATCCGAAACCTTTGCCGTCACGCACATGCTGGCCAATGCGCCGGAGCCAGCACAGGCCAGCAGCATCCAGCCCCAGCTGGAGCGCCATGGCTTTGAAATCGTGGACAAGCGCTCGGGCAAAGAGGTCTATCTGGACGGCTCCTGGGCCGAAATGTTCCAGCAGCAGATTCAGGCCTGGCAGCAGCACACCCCCACACAAGAAGAGGTCGAGGACACCCTCGAGGGCTACACCGGACTGGCCCAGCAGCCCGTCGTGGTGCACTGATCGGCACTCAGGCCTTGATGATTCGCCGCGCCACCCAGGTGAACAGCGGCCCCACGATCAGCAACACGGCCACCAGCCGGCACACCTGAAAAGCCGTCACCACCGGCACCCCCAGCTGCAGTACCTTGGCCGTGATGGCCATTTCGGTGATGCCGCCCGGCGCAGTGCCCAAAATCATGGTGGCCGGGTGCAAGCCTGTGCCCCAGGCCAGGGCCAAGCCAAACAGCACCGATGCGCCCATCATCCAGGCCGAGCCCCAGGCCACCGAGGCCAGCCAGCGCGGCGCGGTCCTGACGAATTCACGTCGGAACCGGATGCCCAGACTCACGCCGAGGACCAGTTGTGCGGCATTCGACAGCGCGGTGGGCACCGCCGACCATTCCCAGCCCAGCAAGGTCAAGGCCATCGAGCTCAGCAGCGAGCCCATGAACCAGGGGTTGGTGCGGCCCAGCTTGAGCATCACCCAACCGCCTGCCGCTGTGAGCAAGCCCAGCCACAGCAAGCCCGGCCATTGCGCCAGGCGTGGGCCGGGCAATAAGGAGGCGTCCACCGTCAAGCCCCACTGGTGCTGCGCCCACTGCATGCCAAAAGGCACGGCAATCACCACCATCACCAGGCGCATGCTGTGCGCTGCCGCCACCAGGTCGGTGCGCGCCCCATAGCGTTCGGCCAGCAGCGTCATCTCGGACGCACCGCCGATCGAGCCGGAAAAATATGTGGTGGCCAGCAAGGCCCGGGGCGACAGGTGTGACAGCTCGGCCCCGTGCCGCCGCTGCAACCACAGACCGAACAAGCCCCCCAGCACCAGCGCCCACACCACGGCCAGTGCAATGGCCCACCATTGGGCCAGCACCAGAGCGCTGACCTGGGGCGTGAAATACAGACCCAGGGCGGTACCGATCACCCATTGGCCCGTGTTGCGCAAGAGGTTGGCGCTGTGCGTGGGCGCGCCCGCCATCGAGGCCAGTGCCGTGATCAGCAAGGGCCCCAGCATCCAGGGAATGGGGGTGCCCAGCCAGACGCACAGTTCGGCCGCGAGCCAAGCGGCGACCAAAGTGCCCAAGGTGCGCGGCAAGCGATTCAAGCGTGCACCCCGGCACCCAAGGCCCAGCGCATCAGGCGTGTCGGCGGATGCTGTCGGCCACCGTTTGCACGATCTGCGCGATGTGGGCGTCTTCGACGATGTAGGGCGGGCAAATCACGATGTTTTCACCGGCGGGGCGCACCCACACGCCATGGTGGAAGCAATCCATGAAAACGTCATAGGCGCGCTTGCCGGGAGCGCCGGGGATGCTGGCCAGCTCCACCGCCCCGGCCAGGCCCAGGGTGCGGATGCCCACCACATTGGGCAGGCCCTTGAGGGCGCTGTGCATCGCGTCGCCCAGCACCCGGCCTTTTTGCCCGGCACGCGCAAACAGGTCTTCTTCCCGCATCAAATCGAGCGTGGCGATGGCCGCCGCGCAGGCCACCGGGTGGCCGGAGTAGGTGTAGCCGTGGAAAAACTCGATGGCATGCTGTGGCGAATTGGCGTTCATCATCGCGTCGTAGATGAAGTCGCGGCAGATCACCCCGCCCAGCGGGATCACGCCGTTGGTCACCGCCTTGGCAAAGTTGAGCATGTCGGGCACCACGCCGTAAAAGTCGGCGCCAAAGTTCACACCCAAACGGCCAAAGCCGGTGATCACCTCGTCAAAGATCAGCAAGATGCCGTGCTTGTCGCAAATCTCGCGCAAGCGCTTCACATAGCCTTGGGGCGGGATGTACCAGCCGGCGCTGCCCGCGATCGGCTCGACGATCACAGCGGCGATGTTGCTCGGGTCGTGCAGCACCAAAATCCGGTTTTCCAGCTCGAGCAGCGGGTCTTCGGCCCACACCGGCTCGGCGTGGTGGATGTAGGCGTGGTTCACCGGGTCGTGAATGAAGCGCATGTGGTCCACCCGCGGCAGCAGCTGCGCGCCATACACCTTGCGGTTGGCCGGCAGGCCGCCCACGCTCATGCCGCCGAAGTTGACGCCGTGGTAGCCCTTCTCGCGGCCGATGAAGACGTTGCGGTGGCCCTCGCCCCGGGCGCGGTGGTAGGCCAGCGCCACTTTCAGCGCGGTGTCGGCCGCCTCAGAGCCGGAGTTGCAAAACAGCACCTTGTTCAAATCACCCGGCGCCATGGCGGCGATCATCTCGGCGGCCCGGAAAGCCTTGTCGTTGCTGGCCTGAAACGCCGTGGCGTAGTCCAGGGTGTCGAGTTGGTTTTTGATGGCTTCGTTGATGGGCTTGCGGTTGTGGCCCGCGCCCACGCACCACAGGCTGGAGATGCCGTCGATGACTTTTTTGCCATCGTGGGTGGTGAAATGCATGCCCTCGGCCCCGACGAACACACGCGGGTCCTGGCGGAAAGTGCGGTTGGGCGTGAAGGGCAACCACTGGTTGTCCATGTTCAAGTCGGTGTGGGCCACGGCGCTGCTCCTCTGGATGAGACACGAAACGCCAGTTTAAGCCCGCCGGCGCCCGGCCCGGCGCCCCCAGGTGACAAGGGCGCTGTCTCTACAATACGCAGCCCATACCGCCTGCTGCTGCCATGACCACGACTTACATCCTCACCCTCTCTTGCCCTGACCGCACCGGCATCGTGCACGCCGTGTCGGGCTTTTTGCTGGAGCGGGGTGGCAACATCGAAGAAGCGGCCCAGTACAACGACCACGCCACCGGGCTGTTTTTCATGCGGGTGCAATTTGCCTGTGCCCATCCCGATGCGCCGGCGCTCGAGGCGCAGTGGGCCCAATTTGCCGCCACCTTCGACATGCAATGGGACCTGCACGCCACCGCCCAGCCGATGCGCACCGTGATCATGGTCAGCAAGGAAGGCCACTGCCTGAACGATTTGTTGTTTCGCTGGAAGAGTGGCCTGCTGCCGCTGGACATCCGCGCCATTGTCAGCAACCACCGCGAGTTTTACCAACTGGCGGCCAGCTACAACGTGCCCTTTCACCACATCCCGGTGACCAAGGACAACAAGGCCCAGGCCGAAGCGCGGCAGTACGAGATCATCCAGGCCGAAGGGGCCGAGCTGGTGGTGCTGGCGCGCTACATGCAAATTTTGAGCGATGACCTGTGCCGCAAACTCTCGGGCCGGGCCATCAACATCCACCACAGCTTCCTGCCCAGCTTCAAGGGCGCCAAGCCTTACTACCAGGCGCACGACCGCGGCGTGAAACTGATCGGCGCCACCGCCCACTACGTGACGGCCGATCTGGACGAAGGCCCGATCATCGAGCAGGACGTGGCCCGCGTGGACCACAGCAAAACCGTGGAAGACCTCACAGCCCAGGGCCGTGACACCGAAAGCCAGGTGCTGGCCCGTGCTGTCAAATGGCACAGCGAACACCGCGTGCTCCTCAACGGCCACAAAACCGTGATTTTTAAATAAATTTTTTTTCGGGACAGATCTTCAGCTCTGTCCCCAACCGATCAAGCTATGTCCAACGCTTCGCGCATCCCGCCCATCCAGTGCCTGCTGACCTTTGAGGCCCTGGCACGGCTGCGCAGCGTGACCCAGGCGGCCGAAGAGTTGTGTGTGACGCCCAGCGCCGTGAGCCACCGCGTCAAGCAGCTCGAGCAGATCATCGGCACCAAGCTGTTTGGCCGCGCCGATTTTTCCCTCACCACCGAAGGCATCGAGTACCTGGCCCATGTGCGCGAGGGCCTGGTGTCGCTGCAGCGTTTTCCCACGGCCAGCAACTCGACAGGGCGGCGCAAGTTGCGCCTGGCGGTCACCCCCACCTTTGCCCGCTCCATCCTGATGCCCAGGCTCAAGCATTTCCTGGACGCCTATCCCGAGATCGACATCACGCTGCAGGTCAGCATTCCTTTGCTGGACGTGGTGGCCGAAGACGCGGACCTGACGGTGCGTTTTGGCACCGGGCGCTATTCGGATGTGGAGCATGTGTGTCTGGCCAAAGACGATGTGACCCCCTTGGCTTCACCGGCCTGGCTGCGCGAGAACGGGCCCTTTGCCAGTGTCGAAGACCTGCAGGGCGTGGCCCTGTTGCGCAGCCCTCTGGAGCCCTGGCGCACCTGGTTTGCAGCGCACGACCTGGACTGGCCTGAACCGAGCGATGGCTCCTCGTTCAATGACATCGGCTTGATGTGCGACGCCGCGGCCCAAGGCCTGGGTGTGGGCCTGATCCGCACCAAGCTGGGCGCGCCTTGGCTGGAGAGCGGCCAACTGGTGCGCCTGTTCGAGCGCAGCGTGCCCAGCCCGCACGCCCACTACCTGTGCTGGCGCACCGGCACCATGGAGCGTTGGGAATGCGCCACCTTTGCCGACTGGCTCAAAAAGGCGCTGGCCTGAGGCGGCTCGCCCGAACTGCCGGCGCACCGGCACGGCATGCAGTTACAAGGCCGTTACGCCGTCACATAATGCAGCACCACTACCAGACCTTGGCCCATGTCGCTGCCCGTTCAACCTCACCCCATCACCGTCACCGTTGCGGGAGAAGCCCTGGTGGATCTCGTCATGCGGGCCGATGCGCACTTGACCCCATGTCCAGGCGGCGCCTCCTTCAACCTGTCGCGTGCCCTGGCCCGTCAAGGCATGGGGGTCGCTTACCTCAACCCCTTGTCGCGCGACCGTTTTGGCAGAGAGATGTCTGCATCATTGGCGCGCGAGGGTGTCTTCCTTGCACATGGCCAACCCGTGCCCGAACCCACCTCTTTGGCGGTTGTGCATCTGGATGAGCGCGGCCATCCGGAATACGCTTTCTACCGCCAGGGCGTTGCCGACAGGGCCTTGACAGCGCCCATGCTCATCAGCGCTTCGCAACAGCTTCAACAGGTGCAAATGGTGTGTGTGGGTTGTCTGGCCCTTGCGCCGGATGACGCGGACCTTTATCTGCCGTGGATGGCGCACCAGCACCAAAGCGGTCGTCTGATGGTGCTCGACATCAACATGCGCCCCAGTGTTGTTCCAGACATGGAACCTTACCGGGCCCATGTCATGGCGGCTGTGCGTTTTGCCCACATCATCAAGGCCAGCGACGAGGACCTGCAGTACCTGGACGCGCCAGGCAGCACCCCGCTAGAGCAGGCAAATTGGCTGCTGCAAGCCAGCGGTGCCCAAATCCTGCTGTTGACCATGGGCGCACAGGGCGCTGCCCTGGTCTTCAGTCTGGGCATGAATCAGCAACCGGTGCATGGCCGCGAATCGCAGGCGGTGGAAGTGGTCGACACCATTGGTGCGGGGGATTGTTTTCTTGCGGGCTTCCTGGCGTGCTGGCTGGAGCTGGCGCAAGCGAAAGGCGTTCATGCCGCCAAGCTGACCGGCGTGCTGGACGATGATGACAAAACACGATTGCTGCGGCAGGCCCTGGCCACGGCCAGCATCAATGTCATGAGAACAGGTTGCAGCCCGCCAACGCGTGCCGAGGTGCTGTCGCGCCTGTCCATGTCGCCAGCCGACATCCGCTGATGCCCATCGGCTCGGCGGGTCAGCGCAAGGCGAACCAATGCCCAGGTCGCTTCAGCGGCCTGGCCACAAGCCGGTCGACTCGCGAATCACCAGTTCGGTGGGCAGTATCTGCGAGCGTGGCTGAGCCCCGCTGATGGCCTCCACCAGGCATTGCACCAGTGCGGCACCTGCCAAATCCAGCGGTTGCCGAACCGTGGTCAAGGGAGGGAAACTGTGGGCTGCAGGCTCAACATCGTCATAACCCACGACGCTGACATCCTCTGGCACCCGGTAGCCCTGCTCCCGCAGCACCCCCATGGCACCGATCGCCACGATGTCGGAGGCGGCCACCAGCGCGTCAAAGTTCAGACCATGCTTGTCCAGGTGCTCTTTCATGGCCCTTTGGGCATCCAGCGGCGCGAACGAGGAGGGGATGTACAGCTGTGCCTCTGGCTTGAGGCCGGCCTTGCGCAGGGCTTTTTGATAGCCTGAATGGCGCTTTTCAGGTTCGGGGAGATTTTTATCGCCCATGAATGCAATCCTTTTGTGGCCCAACGAGATCAGGTGTTCTGTGGCCAATTGCCCACCGCTCTGGTTGTCGGAGCCCACGCTGCAGTACAGCTGCTGGGGCAGTTGCGCGCCCCATGCGACAAAAGGCAATTGACGCCGTGCCAGATCGTTGAGCTGGTCATGGTGACCCCACTGACCAATCATGATGATGCCGCCCACGCGCCCGGAGTCGTACAAAGCGGCGATGTTGTCCAGGTGATCCGAGTCCACGCGGGAGAGCAACAAATCGTATTGCTTATCGGTCAGGGCGTCGGCCAGACTGCCCAGCATGGCCAGAAAAAACGGATCAGAAATGCTTTGCCGGTTTTGTGGGTTGTAGGGAATGACCACAGCGATCGTGCTGTTGTGGCCACTGCGCAGATTCTTTGCGCCCAGATTGATCGTGTAGTTGAGTGAGCGTGCCAGCTCCATGATCCTCAGACTCGTTTCCTCGTTGATCAAGGCACTGCCATTGAGCGCTCGCGAAACGGTTGCTGTCGACACCCCGGCCAAGCGGGCAATGTCGGCCATCTGGATCTTTTTCTTTTCGCTGACTGCCTTCGCCATTCCGGGTTGACTCCTGCTTCTGTGCCGATTGATATCCATGCCAGTGATCGTTCACGCAACGCAAGGACTATAGCAATTTCGCTTGTCCTTTCGCCTTTTTTCCACTTGTGCGCTGGGTTTGTCCGTGTGGCGCCATGTCAACCTGTCCACCACGATGCGCGGGCGTGTTGTGCAGGTTTGGCTGGTCGATTGCAGCACCTGCAACGGCGATGGGCGGGTCGCGCCGAACCGGCCATCTGCCATCTGTGGCGCCAGGGTAAAGGGCACGGTGCCATGCATGCGGCAGTCTGTGCCAAAGAAAAACTCAAAACCCATGAAAAAAGTGCCCTGCCGCCAGGGGCAGCAGGGCACAAAGGGGTTTCCTTGGAAGAAACTCAATCAATAAAACGGACGTTCATGGGCACACAGGATGTGCATCAGTTGACAAATTGCTCAGACCCCACAATGCCCAGCTTGGTCAGGCCATTGCGCTGTGCGCTGGCCATCACTGCGGCAACGGCCTCGTACTTGGCCTTGGCGTGCGATCGGATGTGGATTTCGGGTTGCGGCTGCATCAGCGCCGCTTCCTTGAGTTTGAACTCCAGTTCCTCGCGGTTGGCCAGCGGCTTGCCATTGAGGTTGACCACGCTGTTGGCATCCACATCCACCCGGTACACCACCGGATCGGCCTTTTTGGGCGCATTGCTGGGCAATGGCATGTCCAGATTGACCGAGTGCAGTTGTGACGGAATCGTGATGATCAGCATGATCAACAGCACCAGCATCACGTCGATCAACGGCGTGGTGTTGATGTCCATCATCACCTCCGGCTCGTCGTTGCCAAAGCCCTTGCCGACATTCATACCCATATCTGTTCTCCTTCTCAGTTGCCTGCAGGCTCGGTGATGAAGCCCACCTTGACGATGCCTGCGCGCTGAACCGCGTACATCACGCGCCCCACCGACTCGAAGTCACTGGCCCCGTCGCCGCGGATCTGCACCTCGGGCTGAGGCTGCATCACCGAGAATTTTTTCATCCGCTCAATCAGATCCGTGCTGTTATTGACCGGTGTGTCGTACAGAAATATCTTGCCGGCTTTGTCCACCGAAATGATCACGTTCTCTGGTTTGGTCTCGCGCACCAGGTTCGTTTCCTTGGGCAAATCCACTTTGATGGACGTGGTCACCACAGGAATGGTGATCAGGAAGATGATCAGCAGCACCAGCATCACGTCCACCAGGGGCGTGGTGTTGATGGCGTTGATGGTTTCATCGTCCGCATCTGAGCCGATGTTCATGCCCATGGCAGTTTCTCCTCAGTGGTGAACAACATCACTTTTTGGCCGACGCCAGCAGCACGGCATGCAGGTCAGAGGCGAAGGCATTGACTTCTTCCATGGCCGCCTTGTTGCGGCGAACCAGCCAGTTGTAGCCCAGCACCGCAGGCACCGCCACGGCCAAGCCGATGGCGGTCATGATCAGCGCTTCGCCGACGGGGCCAGCGACCTTGTCGATCGAAGCCTGGCCGGTCATGCCGATCTTCACCAGCGCGTGGTAGATGCCCCAGACGGTGCCAAACAGACCCACGAATGGAGAGGTGGAACCCACAGTGGCCAGCAATGCCAGGCCGTCCTGCATGCGACTTTGTACATTGCCAACCGCACGTTGAATGCTCATGGTCACCCAGTCGTTGAATGCGATGGCCCCCAGCATGCCGTCGTGCTTGGAGGCGCCTTCAAGGCCCTTTTCGGCAATGAAGCGGAAGGCGCTGCCCTCTTCCAGGGCGTCTGCGCCCTGGCGAACAGACCCGGCATTCCAGAAGCTCTCGCGTGCCGTCTTGGCTTGCTTGGCCAGCTTGGATTGTTCGGCCAGTTTGGTGAAGATCACATACCAAGACCCCATGCTCATGATGACCATGATCAGCAGGGTGCCCTTGGCCACCGCATCGCCTTGAGCCCACAGTGCGCCCAGACCATAGGGGTTTTCCTCTTGGGCCGCTGCCGGTGCGGGCGCAGCGGCTGCTGGCGCTGCTGGCGCTGCTGGCGCAGGCGCCGCCTCGTTCGTCGCTGCAGGGGCAGTTGCAGCAGGCGCCGCCTGTGCTGCGGGTTTGGCGGCCTGTGCAGGCAAAACGGCAACCAGGCCGGTCACAAGACCAGCGCATGCCAACAGGGTTTTGATCGATTTGAACATGGGAGGGGCTCCTCGGGTATTTCTTGAATTCGGTTGATAAGCTTTTGGTGACGCCGGATCACTCCAGGCGCCAGGTGTACTTCATGCTGGCCCAGGCCTGCTCGGGCTTGCCATCGACGGTGGCCGGCTTGAACTGGCAGCGCGACAGTCCAGCGCGAGCCGCTTCGTCCAGGCGTCGGTGACCCGAGGACTTCTCGACCTCGGACTGGATCACCTTCCCATCCACGCCAACCAGAAAGCGCAGGAAAACGGTGCCTTCTTCTTCCAGGCGGCGTGAAGCGCTGGGGTATTCGGGTTTTTCACAGTTGCCTGCGCTCACGACAGCAGCGGTTCGCACAGGCTCAGCCTTGACCACCGGTGGTG
>Ga0255125_1000196_pt1 | contig 20593 bp, 19 predicted proteins | sample Law_Cont_RepC_8d_FD_188557 | JGI IMG/M metagenome (GOLD analysis project Ga0255125, IMG submission 188557) | Freshwater microbial communities from St. Lawrence River, New York, United States - Law_Cont_RepC_8d | ecosystem: Environmental > Aquatic > Freshwater > River | place: USA: New York...
AAAATTTCTCAAGGTTATCCAATCCATTGCGAAACCTCCCATCGGTTCATCATGAATTATCGGAAGAACCAACACGGGTTCCCCAGCTTCTCTTGACTAGATTGTTGAATATTCCCAAAGCTTGGGGTAAATGGGGTGTATGGAAATTTGGCAATGTGTGGGCAGCCGGTTGGCTGGCTGGGCTTCAAGCGCTTTTTCTTGATTATTATTTTTGTGCATTTGCCGGGCGGGGGGGGATGAGAATGATTGATAGGTTATTTGGCCATTCCTAAATCCCGAAATTCCAGAAACCGCTACTTTTATTTTTCCTAAGGATTCGCCATTTTTTTAGAAATTCAGAACCAAATCTAAGAAAATTGCCTAGGAACCCTGACCGGAAGTTGAGAATTCGTATTAGCTTGTCGTCAGTTTGCGGACCGGCTTACTGCGAACCATTGGAGCGGGGCTTAGAAAAGAGCGCAAACATGCACTAGGTTTATTACCAAGCCTTATTGATTGGTGGGAATTTTTGGTAAAGTTGTGGACCTTCCTTTGATTTGCTCCTTGGCCCAAAGAGCAGCCTGGCTAATTCCTCTGTCTTCCGAATGGATAAAGGATTCGATCAGGCTCAAGGTTTCCATTGTCCCACTGCTTCCCAATATCCAAAGCGCGTTGCGCCGGAGCCCGTTAGTCTTGGTTCGTTTTAATGCGGTTCCCCGGATGCTTGCGCGCAATTGATCGTCGCTCATTTTGAGAACTTCAGTGCAATCAAGCGTTGCCAAATCAGCTTTTTGGCCAAGTAGTGATCCGCTTTTTGATTTGCGGTTCCAAGGGCAAACCTCCTGACAGATGTCGCACCCAAAAAGCCAACCATTAAGCCTGGATCCATTTTCCTTGCCGAGTTCACCTTTTTTCTCAATAGTCCAGTAACTGATGCATTGCCTGGCATCCAGTTTTCTTTCAGGCAAAAGTGCTTGGGTGGGGCAGGCATCCAGGCAGCGGGTACAACTTCCGCATGAGTCTGGAGTTTCATTTTGGAATGGATTTGGTGGCAATTCTGTGTTTAACAGTAGCCCGCCTAGAACGGTAAAACTTCCAATCTGTCTGTTGATGAGTAAGGTGTTTTTTCCAATCCAGCCCAAGCCGCAGCGTTTTGCATATCCCCTTTCAAGTAGTGGGGCCGAATCCGTGATGCCCCTCCAGGATAGTTCGGGCAGCATTTCGGCCAACTCTTGGCCAAATTTGTCCAGTTTCCTCCAAAGCATTTCGTGGTAATCTGGGCCCCTTGCATAGCGTGCTATTTTCCCAGAAAAACCATTTATTTCAGTAATATTAGTTTCCGGTTTGTAGTTCATCGAAACCATAAGGATGGTTTTGACACCAGGCAAGATGCTGTTTGGGTCAGATCTGGCATCCCGATGTTTATCCAGATAGTTCATTTCCCCATGCATTCCATCGGAAAGCCATTGGGAGAAAAAAACGAAATCCAATGGCGGACTGGCTTTGGTCCAGCCCGCCGAATCAAATCCAAATTTGGATGCTTTTTTAAGAATTCGCTCGGCAATCCCCTCTGGATTAATTGGGGGACCCATTTCTGGAGACCGGGTCATTGTGTCGCAAAATGGTGCGATTTAAGCCATTTCTCCAACTTTTTGGGCCACAGGCTCAATACTGGATCCTTACCACCTAGTCCCACACCGTGGGCGCCTTTGTCAAATATAATAAACTCGTGTTCCACCCCCGCTTTTTTTAGGCTTTCGGCGTAAAGATCACTGTTTTGAATAATTACAGCCTTGTCTTCGCGGGTATGGAAAATAAAAGTGGGCGGCGTATTGGCGGTGACCCGAAGGTGGTTGGAAAGGCTTTTTGCCAGTTCAGGGTCAGGGTTTGGGCCTAAAAGATTCTTTCTGGAACCGTTGTGCGTAATCGGCGGCTCCATGGATATCACGGGATAACAGAGGATTGAGAAGTTTGGCCTGCTTGAAGGCCGGTCAATCGGGTCTTTGGCTTCAGGATTGGAACTGGTGAACTGAGTTGAGGCCGTCGAGGCAAGATGGCCTCCAGCTGAAAAGCCCCAAATACCTATTTTGTCTGAATCTAGATTGTAGGTTTTGGCATTGGCTCGAACCCAGCGGATGGCTCGTTGGCAATCCAATATGGGAGCTGGGTGCTGATATTTTTGCGCTAAACGATATCGAAGGATAAAAGCTTGGATTCCGAGGCCGGTCAAAAATTCTGCAGGGTCTTTCCCTTCATGATCGGTTGCCAACCCTCCGTACCCGCCACCCGGGCAAATCACTACTGCGGCTAGAGGCTGCTTGCTATTTTCCGGCTTCTTCCAAACAGTAATGGTTGGGATGTCGCTTTCTTCTTTACCAACAGCTAGTGGAGCACCCTCGGCCCATAAAGGAATCCTTGCAATTCCTTGGTCAAGTGCGCTCAGTTGCCCTTGGGTAGGGCAGGCCAAGGCGATCAGAATCATTAAAGCCATGAATTTTCACTCCTTTTATGAAAACCAAGTCAATCGGGGCATATACTAACTGTTGGAGTTTGATTGTTTTCAATTTTAGCCAAATTCCACAAGGGGGCGATCAGGTTTCGACCGGATGTCGGAAACAAGATGTGCGTGTCGTGGTTGATCGGATGGCCACGTAAAAATCCGATCAAACTTTAACTGCAGAACCGCAGTTGACACTGGCAGCCTAGTAAGGCTTCCCCGCTTCAGTTGATTTGCCTAAGGTTAGCTGAAGCGGAAATACTTGGGCTAGCTCTTGCTAGAGCCTCTTAATTGGGGCGAGTTTCTGGAAGCGAGAGTTAAACAGACGAGAAACTGGTTATTGGGAACGATTGCAAACCGTCGAGCCCAATAGCGACTTGGATTTAGCTGGTGTAAAAGCCTTCTGGTCCGCAATGGTTTGATAGGCATGTAGATCATCTTGTGGAAGTATTCCGGGACCGGGGTTCGATTCCCCGCGCCTCCACTAAGCAACCCAAAGGTAAAGGGCCATCCGATCAGACGGATGGCCCTTTACCTTCTAAAATTTTAGTTTTGCCAACGAGTAATTCTTTACAGGTTATTTTGGCAAGCCAAGTGAGGAATCCATGCTCTAAACAGGTGGGCTGTGTCTTCCCAACTTCGGCAGGTATAGAGATTTCCATCTGCTACATAAGGCTTGTCTAGATAAGTAGCGCCAGCAGCCCTTACGTCGTCACGAATTGAGTCGATACAAGTTACTTTTCTGTTATTTAAAGCCCCTGCACTGATAAGAATTTGGCAACCTCTGCCAACGGCCAAGACGCTTTTTCCTTCATCTAGGAAGGTGCGTGCCAAGTCCAAAGCTTCTTCTCGAAGGCGAAGTCTTTCAGAGGCTGCACCCCCAACCAAAATCAAAATGTCAAACCCATGAGGGTTGATCTCACGAAGCGAAAGGTCGGGATCAATCTTGTATCCATGCAGCCCGCTAACAACCATTCCCGTTGGACTAGCTAGTTTAACGCTAATGTTTTCTTCCAAAAGGCGCTGCCAAACCAAATGAACTTCTAAATCCTCGAAACCTTCGGCGGTAAGAATCAATGCTTTGGTTCCCATGGCTTTTTTGCTCCTTATTTTCGTTGCAGTATTGGTTTTCAGTGAATCTGGTCAAAACGAGAAGGGGGTCAGATAGCCGAATAAGTTTGCGGGATCAAGTCTTTCACCCCGATAAATTGCAGGGAAAACTCTGATTCGCTCGGTGATTTGGGGTGCTAGGATAATAGACTTGGATTAGAATGTTACTTAAATTGATCGGGCAACCAAACATTCAACGGTTTCCCTTGGATTTTGATGGGGTAAGAGTGAAAACATGACCACTGAAAGTAACGCCGCCGAGAAACAAGCCCCCCCCTCCCCTGTTGAGGCAATAAAGTTTGAAAGTCGCGGCCTCCGCGGCGGTATTCCAGAATTTTTGACAGGTGATCAGGATCATTTCGATGAAACCGGCAAGCAATTATTGAAGTTTCACGGTTCATATCAACAGGATGATCGTGACGCCCGTAAGAATCGAAAAGAAGGGTCAACTGGCGGCAAATTTTACATGTTTATGGTCCGGGCGCGTATTCCCGGCGGCCTTTTAACCGCAAATCAATATCTGGCAATCGACGATTTGGCTGAGAAATACGCCAACAAAACGGTTCGGCTCACCAGTCGCCAAAGCATTCAGTTTCATGGCATAATCAAGGAGGGTTTGAAGCCCACCATCGCTGGCCTCAACCATTGCCTGCTTTCCACGCTTTCGGCATGCGGGGATGTGAACCGAAATGTAATGGCATGCCCTGCCCCGATTAAAAACCATAAGGCGCATGATCAGCTTCAGCAGGACTGCATGGCAATTGCCTTGCATTTGGCTCCGAAAAGCACCGGCTACCATGAAATTTGGCTAGATGGCAAACCCTTCAAAAATGAACAGGAACGAGCCCAGGCAGACGAAGAACCTATTTATGGCAAAGTTTATTTGCCCCGCAAATTCAAAACCGGTCTTTCGCTCCCGCAGGACAACTGCATCGATATTCATAGCCAAGACCTCGGATTTTTGGCAAATGTGAAGGACGGGGAAGTTCGTGGATACGATGTTCTGGTAGGTGGAGGTATGGGTAAGACCCATGGTAGGGACAATACCTTCCCTCAGCTTTCCAGATCCATCTTTTATGTGCCCCGCGAAAAGGTTCTGGCCGCAGCAGAAGCGGTTGTGAAACTGTATAGAGACCATGGCAATCGATCTGATCGGAAAAGGGCGCGCATCAAGTATTTGGTTGCTGATTGGGGCGTTGAAAAATTCCGCGAGGTACTAAAGAAATATCTTGATTTTCCTTTGGAGCTTCCCAAGGACATAAAAGTTACAGGTTACGATTCGCATCTTGGTTGGAACCCCCAGGGCGATGGGCGCTTCTGGTACGGAATCAGCGTGGAAAATGGCCGAATCAAGGATGAAGGGGACTTTAGGCTGCGCTCGGCATTACGTGAAATTGCCATTTCCATGGGTAAGTCATGTAGATTGACCGCCATGCAGGATATTCTGATCTGCGATTTGGAAACCAGCGACCGACCCAAGGTTGAGGCGATACTAAGGGCTCATGGTGTGAAGTTGCCATTGGAATTGTCGCTCGTTCAGCGTTACAGCTTGGCCTGCCCAGCTATCCCCACATGCGGATTGGCAATTTGTGAGTCCGAACGAGCCTTGCCAGGTGTGGTAGATGAATTGGAGGTAATCCTCAAGGAAATGGAACTTGAGGACTCAGCTTTCACTATCCGTATGACAGGTTGCCCTAACGGTTGTGTTCGTCCATATCAATCGGATATTGGCTTGGTGGGCCGCGGCGCGGACAAATATTTACTTTATTTGGGGGGACGACTTGAGGGGGATCGCCTCAATTTCCCGGTGCGGGATTTGGTTGGCCGTGCCGATGTTGCAAAAACCCTCCGCCCGGTTTTTAAAGAATTCAAGGATTCAGGAACTAAAGGCGAGTCGTTTGGAGATTTCTGTAACAGGATTGGGGTGGATCGCCTCAAGGTCCTCACCTCGCCTGTAATTTAATTCACGGTAATAATATCGAGGTAATCGATGCGGATTTTGGTGATTGGCAAGGGCGGCAGAGAGCATGCGTTGGCTTGGAAACTAGCCCTCAGTAATAGGGCGGACAAGGTTTTTGTCGCACCAGGAAACGGCGGAACCGAAGGCGGGCCCGGTGGCAAGCTAGCCTCCGTGAAAATTGACCAGGACAACTTTGAAGGACTAATTCGTTTTGCAAAAAATGAAAAAGTCGGGTTGGTGGTGATTGGTCCTGAGGAACCTCTAGCCAAAGGCATAACTGATGCTTTTGAAAAAGAGGGCCTTCGTGTTTTTGGTCCTTCTAGCGCCGCATCACAATTGGAAGCAAGCAAGGTTTTTTGCAAGGAATTGATGCGACAGGCAAGCGTGCCAACCGCCGATTTTAAGGTTTGTGATCACCCTCAAATTGCCAAAACATATATAGATAGTCGCGACTATGACTTGGTTGTTAAAGCCGATGGTTTGGCTGCCGGCAAAGGCGTGATTGTTTGCAAAGGCAGGGAGGAAGCTCACCGTGCAGTTGAAAGGATCATGATTCGCGAAGAATTTGGTGCGACTGCAGGTCGGCATGTGGTTATTGAAAAGCGTTTGTCCGGACGAGAGGTGAGCATACTCGCCTTGGTTTCAGGAAGATGCATTCTGCCTCTGGAACCCGGACAGGACCACAAGGCCCTATTGGACAAAGATCAAGGTCCCAATACCGGAGGTATGGGTGTCTACACACCAGCAGCTTGGCTCACCCCAGATTTGGCCCACCAAATTGATGAGGAAGTTTTTGTTCCCACTGTTCATGCCCTGCGAAAGCGCGGAGCACCCTACAAGGGGTGCCTGTTTGCAGGCTTGATGATCACCCCCCAAGGCCCAAGAGTGCTCGAATTTAATTGCAGGTTCGGAGATCCCGAGACTCAGCCTGTGTTGATGCGTCTTAAAACTGACCTCCTCGACCTGATGGAAGGGGTCGTCGATGGAAGGCTTGAGCAGTTTGAAGGTAAAATCGAATGGGATTCACGCCACGCAGTTTGCGTGGTTGCTGCAGCCGCCGGTTATCCCACAAACCCACGGAAGGGGGATGTCATCAACGGCCTGGATGATGTTGCAAACATGCGGGATGTTCAGGTGTTCCATGCAGGTACCCGGCGGGATGGCAGCCGGATCCTTACAGATGGGGGCAGGGTATTAGGCGTGACAGCATTGGGTGATACTCTTGCCGGGGCCCGAGAGCTTGCCTACAGCGCAATGAGAAAAATTCAGTTCCGCGGCATTCAATACCGCAATGATATTGGTCTTCGAGACCGTTGATTCCCCAGCCCGGGGAGTGACCGGGGGTCAAAAAATGGATTTTTTCGTCCAAACCATTGATGGTCGCAATTTGGTCAGGGCCACCCCTGTGCTGATTTTTGCGCTTGGAATATTGGCTATTGCGTATCGTTATTACAGTGCATTTTTGGCTGCCCGGGTTCTTTGCCTGGATGACTCGCGATTGACTCCGGCAGTCAGGCTGGCTGATGGCCAGAATTATCATGTAACCAATCGTTGGGTGCTCTTTGGACATCATTTTGCAGCCATTTCCGGGGCAGGTCCGCTGATAGGTCCTGTTTTGGCTTTGCAGTATGGCTATTTGCCCGGTTTGCTTTGGCTGGTTGTTGGTGTGTGTCTGGCCGGTGCCGTTCAGGACATGGTTGTTTTGGCCGCTTCTGTTCGACGAAATGGCAAATCTCTTGCAGAAATTGTGAGAACCGAGTTGGGTTCAGGGGCATATTGGGTCGCAAGTGGTGCTATTTTATTCATTGTCATAATCGCCCTTGCCGGGTTGGGATTTGTAGTTGTCAAAGCGTTGGGTGGTGAAAAAGTGGCCCTTCCTGCAGGAGTTGGGCTCATCGCTCCTAGGGGCAACAGCTTTAAATTTGTTTCATTTACAGATAATGTTGGAAACCAAATTCTTCAAGTCCCGAAGGGGACAACCATTCAGATGCCTGGTGGTCAGGGCCAATTCATTCGACCCGAGTCTTTCCTTTTGCAAATGCCAGCCGCCAATGCGCCTCAGGCGAGTGTGAGTGAATTCGTTATCCCAGGCGGTTGTCAGCAGATTATTCCTGGCAGTTCCTGGGGCCTTTTCACGATAACTTGCACTATCCCAATTGCCTTACTGGTTAGTGCCCACATGTATTGGCTTAGACCCGGAAAAGTTCTTGAAGCTTCTTTTATTGGAGCTGTTCTGGTACTTGGTGCAACTTGGCTTGGTAGCTTGGTGCCTGAGTCAAGGTTCGAGCCATGGTTTCAGCTTAGTCAGGGGCAAACCATTTTTGCCTTATGCGCCTATGGATTTGTTGCATCGATTCTTCCGGTTTGGTTGCTACTATGCCCGCGCGACTATATTTCCAGTTTTTTGAAGATCGGGACCATTGCCCTTCTGGTGGTTGGTACTTGCATTGCCAATCCGCTTTTGCTTCACAGGCCCATTGAGCCTGTCTTCTCATCTGGTGGCCCTACATTTCGCGGAAGCCTTTTTCCCTTTGTTTTCATCTGTGTTATGTGCGGTGCGGTATCAGGGTTCCATGCTTTGGTTTCGAGCGGCACGACACCTAAAATGGTTGGCAATGAAAAGGATGTGCGCCTGATTGGCTATGGGGCAATGCTGCTGGAGGGTGTGGTGGCCTTGGTGGCGCTGGTTGCGGCTGCCTCTCTTGATCCAAGGCTGTATTACGACATCAATGTTGATCTCCGACGCGTGCCCGAATTTCAGGGCCAACTGGATCAGCTTCACAAAGAACTCGGTGGGTCTGGTAATATTCAGCATTTGGACATCGCTCAAGCGGAAGATCGTGTAGGTGAGACGCTCCGCGGCCGTGTTGGCGGGGCTGTTACTCTTGCGATTGGAATGGCAAAGGTTTTGACAAAGCCCTTGGAAGACCTTGGCTTCGCTGAGTCGACTGTTTTCGCATATTGGAAATATTGGTACCACTTTGCAATTATGTTTGAGGCGCTTTTTATCCTCACAACTATAGATACGGGAACCCGAATTGCCAGATACCTGGTTCAAGAGACCATGGGGCAAATACATCCCAAGTTAGGCCGCCCGGCTTGGGTGCCCGGGGCCTTGTTTGCAAGTTTGCTAGTCACTTTGAGTTGGGGCTTGTTGGTTTACACCGGTTCAATTGATACGATTTGGCCCATGTTTGGTATTGCGAATCAACTGCTCGCGGTCCTTGCCTTGGCAACATCGGCTGTGATGTTGGCCGGCACCTCCAGAAGGAGATTTCTTTGGGTTCTATTGGCGCCGATGTTTTTTGTTTTGTCCACAACCATGACCGCTGGCTACCAAATGGTGTTCATCCGTTTTCCAGCTATGATTCAACAACCTCCAACCAGATTTGCGGGTACTTTATCGTTGGTTGCCACTGTTTTTGTAATCACTTCGGTGGCAGCGTTCCTCGCTTTCGCAACCGCTAAGGTGTTGCAAAGGCTAAGTTCCAACCCGGACGAAAGCAGTTTTTGACAACCAGTTCCCTGAACCGATCAGGACCCCGCTGGAACAACTTTGGGTTGTTGGCCTGCTTCTGTTCGGAAATTCGACATGTTCTGACGCCGAATTGAAATGCCTGATTGCTTATCAGGCCTGACACCCATGGTGTACACCCCAAACTTCCCGCTGTTTATTTCGGTTATATAAAGTGCTGATTGTGATTGGCTGATCTGGCCGGTAGTCATCAAAAAGCGGGCATCTTGCCGGGGAGGTAAACCAAATTCTTGAACCAAGTCCACTTCTGCCCATCCCCGAATAGTTCCACTGGAATGGTCGATAACGGTTCCCAATAGCCTACCACTTCGATAGTCAAGAAGCCAAACCCCATCACTGGGGACCTTGGTATTCACCAAAACTTGCCCGGTACACATCACATAGTCATCATGGCGATCATTGGATGCCCAAGCTCGCGCTTGGTTTCCCCAGAAATGGGAGTACCCACCTAGGCCGATTGCCCCCGCTAGAATTCCCAAACCAAACGCAATCGATTTGTTGAATCTGAGCATAACTTAAACCTCCGAGTTCAACAAAACGGCAGTCAAACTGAAACGCAGACAGTCTTCTTTTCAATTAGCCTTTTTGTTCGTTTAAAAGCAACCGGAATAAACGGCTCGACTGTTCCAGATATACTTGCATTGCTTTTGAATGGCGGTATTTTAAAAATTATTTATTAATTAGTTTCGTGGCATTTGGTTTTCCCCCGCCAGTTCCTTGTCAGTTCCATGCTTCATGCTGTATAATTCAGTTGGATTCAAAAGAAGAAAAGAATGATTTTGCCCAAGAACTGGGTGGGAGGGTAGAGTGAACTCTACATTTGCCATGTTTGGGATGCCCGGTGGAACCGAGTGGATTTTTCTCCTCGTTCTTGGTGTATTGCTTTTTGGTCGCAAGCTTCCTGAAGTTGGGCGCTATTTAGGCAAGGGCATAGTCGAATTTAAGAAGGGTATCAAAGGCATCGAAGATGAAATTGAGCCAACGGTATCCTCTAGGTCCGAGCCAGCCCCTATTGAGTCATCGCGTCCCCCTCAAAAAGTTCAGGTAACAGCTCCCAGATTTGATGACAGTCCTGTCACAAAGGGTTGACAATACTGCGATCCATGGCAAGCTAAATTACAAGTACTTAGGGCGCTTAACTCAGCGGTAGAGTGCCATCCTCACACGGTGGAAGTCATAGGTTCGAATCCTATAGCGCCCAGTTATTTAAAGAGCCAAGAACTTGCCAAAGATGAGCAGGTTCTTGGCTCTTTTAAGTAATAATCAACCCGACTTTATTCCCACAAAAACCAACGGCGCTTAATCTTGGGGCCATAGCTCAAGCCAAATCGGTGCATGCCCACCCTAGTAATTTCCTGAACAGCTTTCTCAATGTCGTCGGTTACCAGCATCCGGTCAATGTCCGCTGAATCAACCGTGCCTTCTGGGATCAGTCTATCCCGCATGAAATCAATCAGCGGTTGCCAAAATTCAACACCCATCAAGATGACTGGAAACTCTTTGACCTTACCAGTTTGGACAAGGGTGGTGATTTCAAAAAGCTCGTCCAAGGTGCCAAGGCCTCCTGGCAACACGAAAAAAGCATAGGAGTATTTGATCAGCATGGTTTTGCGAACCGAGAAATATTCAAAATCTATGAACTGGTCCAAGTAGGGATTCGGGGCCTGCTCTTTAGGTAAAAGGATGTTACAGCCGATAGATTTCCCACCTGCTTCCTTGGCCCCTTTGTTGACGGCTTCCATGATTCCTGGCCCGCCTCCGGTCATTACGGTAAAACCCGCATTTGCAAGGGCGGCACCAACTTCAACTCCTAATTGATACCACTTGCTTCCAGGGGGGAAACGGGCGGAACCAAAAACTGTAACGCAGGGGCCAACAAAGTGAAGGGTTCGAAATCCCCAGATATATTCCCAGAACATGCGAAATGCTTGCCAAAGTTCTGAAAGGCGACGCTGGGGGCCTTGCAGAAAAGCTTTTGCCTCAGGGTCATCCTGACGCACGACCTTACCCCAACGCTGGGGCTTTAGCATGCTTTTTCCCTGATCATTTGGTGGGTTATTCTTGGATTGGGCGGTATTCTGATTCATGGGCGAATTCCGTGTAAGTGTCAGAGGGTGGGGCCAATACTCCAAGGAGCGAATTCCTCATCTCCAACTCCCGATAATTCGCTTTTTGTTTTTTTGCCACTGGCTACAGCTAAAATTTCCTCAAATATAACTGCCCCCACCTTTTGAACGGTTTCCCCGGCCAGAATCGTTCCTGCATCAATATCCATGTCTGCAATCATGCGCTGATACATGGAGGTGTTAGTGGCCACTTTGATGCATGGCATAGGCTTGCATCCAAAAACCGAACCTCGGCCCGTTGTGAACACACCAACATTTGCGCCACCAGCAGCCAATCCTGTCATACTTACCGGGTCATATCCCGGGGTATCCATGACCACAAAGCCCTTGGCCTTAATGGGTTCTGCATACAAAACCACATCAACAAGAGGGCTGGTTCCAGCTTTGGCCACTGCTCCCAGCGATTTTTCGTAAATGGTTGTCAAGCCGCCAGCTTTATTTCCTGGCGATGGATTGTTGTTAATTTGGGCCCCGAAAATACCGGTGTACCATTCCCACCAGCGAATCCGTTCCAACAATTTTTCCCCAACTTCCCGGGTGACCGCCCGGCGAGTCAAAAGATGTTCTGCTCCATAAATTTCTGTCGTTTCAGCTAAAACCGTGGTGCCTCCTTGGGCAACAAGCATGTCACTTGCCACCCCGAGGGCCGGGTTGGCGGTGACTCCGCTGTAGCCGTCAGACCCGCCACAATTAGTTGCCAGAATAAGTTTTTCAGCGCTAATACGAGTCCTTTTTATGCTTTTTGATTGCGACAGGAGTCGTATGACGGCATCGACCCCAGCCTCAACCGTTTTGGCGATTCCTCCCATGTCTTGGATTTGAAGCAGGTTGGGAGGTTGGTTTCCTGGCATACCTAATTGAATGAGTTTCTGGTTTTCAATGAGGTGACTGGCTTGTCCCGTTTCACAACCAAGACCCATCAAAAGGTAGGAAGAAACATTCGGGTGATTGGCAATTCCTGCCAAAGTCCGATTTAGTTGCAAGTGGTCAGGGCCTCCATATTGCATGGCGCACCCGGCTTTGTGGGTGATCGCAACTACCCCGTCAATTTCTGGATATTTGGCCAGAATTCCCCGTTTGTCCAATTCCCTGACAATGTATTTGCTAGTGCTGGCAGAGCAGTTTACGGTACTGATAATCGCTATGTAATTCCTTGTCCCATAACGCCCATCGCCCCGGTCGAAACCTTCAAAATACCGCGGTTCGGTGGCTTTCAAAACTGGTTTGGCATCAACACCGAACTGATATTCACGGGCGAAGGATCCAGCCTCAAGGTTATGCGAATGAATGTGGCAGCCAGATTCAATATTCTCCGAAGCGAAGCCGATTACCTGGCCAAATTTACGAACCGCCGAACCTTTTGAAATTCGGTGGCGGGCCACTTTATGACCGCTAGGTACCGGGTTTTGAGTCCGAAAGGGATTGGATGGGCCTCCAATTTCGGTACCTTCTTGGATGTCCTGGCAGGCGATCATCACATCGTCTTCAGCCATCAACAAAAGTGCGGCTGGAATCTGGATTTTATTTTCAAAGATCGGGCTAGTCATTTTCGAATCCAAATAGAAAAACGCGGCTCACCAAGGTCAAGCCATGGCAATGCCGCGCAGGCTAACATCATTACTAAAGCTTCCGCTTATTCTGGATTTTGGGCAACCTCAAGCTCATTGATTATTTGCCGTACGCCAGGGGTGAGCTTGACAATAGTTTCCGCGATTCGCTTTTCACGCGGGCTAGGTACCGTTCCTCGCAAAACCAAAGCCGGCCCACGACTTTCAAGCGTAACTGCATAATCTCCCTGAAAACGAGGGCTTCTAGCTAGAATTTCTTGAGCTTCGGTTTTAACCCGGGGCGGGACAATTCCCGGATTACCGCCCTCAGAGCCTTGGCTTTGTTTGCTTGGAAGGTCAAAGACAGGTTCGGTCATGTAAGAGGATACCCGCCCTGTAGCTCCACTCATTCCCGAAAAAGTGCTCCCACTGCTGCTGCTTGATCTCCCCATAGATCCTGATCTTCCAGCCATTCCTCCCATGCTGGAGCTACGGCCACCGCGGGAGGAACCCGAAGTGGAGCTTCCCGAGCTACCAACCACGGGTTGGCCAAAGGTGGTGGTTTGCGTTCCCCCGAAAGTCTGGTTGGCATACCCTAACCCCACCGGCGATGCCATAAATTGGCCTAAAAACGAGCTGGTTCCCAAACCGCTTGAGCCTCGAGAATTGGAGGTTGAACCAAAACCAGTACCACCACCGGAGAAGCTAAAACCGCCTCCAGTAAAACTGCCTGCGCCGTTGTTGATGAATCCAGCCGCCCCACTTCCGCCACCACCAAATCCTCCACCACTTGAACTTGAACCCATGGAGGAGCCACCACCAAATCCACCGCCAGAACTTGAGGAGCCCATAGAGCTCCCACCAGATTGAGCTAAAGCCGAAGGGCCTAGCAAGAAAATTGGTAGCAAATAAACAAGGGTTGAATAAGTCCACCGAAGCCAAGATCGCAGGAACATGTGGGACACTCCTTGATTCCAAAGGAAAAATATCGATCCCAAGGCCTTACATTCATATTCTGACTCAATGGTTGGCTGAAGGCAATCAAAAGAGGGTGATTTATCAGCTTCTTCTAATCGATAGGTGGACTTGGTGGTTTGGTAGTAGCAAAATAAAAACGCTGCAGATAGCCATGGATTCCTGGTGATAAAATGAGCGCACATTGTAGGCCATTTGGTATCGGATTGCTTGGGTTGGGAACCGTTGGTAGCGCGGTGGCAAAACTGTTGCTGCAGGAAGCTGAAAGGGTGACCGAACGCTGTGGAAGGCCCATCGAGTTGGTCAAAATTCTGGTCAAAGATCGTGAAAAAGTTAGAGATTCTTGGATTTCGTCGGATCTTTTGACCACCGATTTGTCGGGTATTCTCAATCACCCTTCCGTTGATTTGGTTGTTGAATTAGTGGGCGGGTGTGATTGGGCTTTGGGTGCCATTGAAGGAGCGCTAAGGGCTGGCAAGGATGTGGTGACTGCCAACAAGGCAGTCTTGGCCCAGCACGGTACAAGAATTTTCCAAACTGCCAGGGACTCGGGAACTTGCTTGGCTTTCGAAGGAAGCGTTGGCGGTGGAATCCCAATAATTGGATCTCTGGTAAGGGGCTTGGCTGCAAATCGTATTGTCGCCATTCAGGGAATTCTCAACGGAACCAGTAACTATATCCTTTCAAAAATGTGCGAAGAAGGACTGGATTACCAGTCTGCACTGAAATCAGCCCAAAAACTAGGCTATGCCGAGGCAGACCCGACTCTGGATGTTGATGGCACAGATGCGGCCCACAAATTAATGGTTTTGGCGCAAATTGCTTTCAAATCATTTGCCGGTTTAGAAACAATTCCCTGCCGGGGAATTGTTCAAATTGACCCATTGGATATCCAATATGCAGATGAGTTGGGCTACACCATTAAATTGCTGGCCGAATCTTGGAATACTGGGCAAGGTCTGGCAATGCATGTTTCACCAGTTTTGCTTAGGAAATCCAGTCCATTAGCCCAAGTCCGCGGAGCGTACAACGCGATCCGGGTGGTTGGCGATGCGGTTGGTGACACCCTGTTTTACGGTTTGGGAGCGGGCGGCATGCCTACCGCCAGTGCAGTGGTCGGCGACATCATTAGCCTGGGCATTAGCCGAGGCTTTGCGCTTTACCAGACTAGCCGTTTGTGGAGACTGGATGGGATGCAAGTGCGCCGGGTGCCTCCAGGGGAGATTAGTAGCCGTTTTTACCTGCGTTTGCAAGTGTCCGATCGCCCCGGGGTGATGGCCGGAATTGCTGGGGTTTTAGCAAAGCACAACATCAGTATCTCATCGGTGATCCAAAACGAAATTCCCGATGACCAGGCTGGCGGTTCGGTTCAGATGGTTATTATGACTCATACCGCCACTTCTGGTGATTTTGAAAAAGCATGTCTAGAGTTGGGCCGTCTGGATTATGTTGCTAAGGCACCTGTTTGTTATCCGATTGGTGAATTATGATTCTGGGACGTCAAATTGAAATTTTGTCGATACCGATTGAATAATGAAAATGGGTTCATCAAAAGCGTTTGATTTTGATGCCGAATATGGCCTCAAATATGACCAATTTATTCGACAAATAATACCCGGTTATGATAGTTACTTCCCGCTTTGCATTTCGTTGCTTTCTGAACAAATGGGCCGCGATGGCAGCTTGTTGGTTGCGGGATGCGGCACCGGAACTGAGCTACTTGAATTTGCATCTGTAAGGCCCGGTTGGAGTTTGATAGGCGTGGATTTGTCGGACCAAATGATCAAAATTGCTGAGAGAAAACTTCAAGGGGTTTCTGCTTCAAACACGGTCAAGTTCGTAGTTGGGGATGTGACCAAGGTGGTATTGGACCGGCCATTGAACGCTGTCACCTGTAACTTGGTCATGCATTTTCTCAGAGGGCAGGATGCCAAATTGCAGTTTTTGAAATCACTTAAAAGTAATCTGGCGCCAGGCGGAACTTTGATCTTGATGGATGCCTGCTGGGAGAAATCGGCCGCATTCTCGAGAATGATGCGCGCCTGGTGGGATTATGCTAAAAACCGAGGCTTGCTTACGGATCGTTGGTTTGCTTTTCGTGAAGAATTCGAATCCAGTCTGTATCCGCTAACAAGGGACGAAGAGGTTAAGTTGATTGAACAGGCTGGTTTTGGCTCGGTTTGCCCGTTTTGGTCAAGCTTGCACCATCAAGCTTTTGTCGCAGTGAACTCTGGCTGAACAACCCAAAAAATCCAGCCATAAAAGCTGTTAAAGGGTGAAGCCACCCTCCCAAAGGCGTTCACCGCCTAAGAAAGCATTTTTGTTATCACCAAGGCGGCAACCAAGGGGCATCTCGTCAAGTTTTTTGGAGTTCCCTCCACCTAGAACCACATAATCAGCAATAAAAGCGTCTCGTAGCCGGTTTGCCACATCGTGAACCGATTTCTGCCACCTCGCTTTGCCAAGCCGGTCTAATCCAGCGGCGCCAACCCACTGTTCAAAGCTTAGCTTTTTCCGATAGGGAAGATGGCCAAGTTCCAAAGGAGCTACCATCCCGTTGATAATAAAAGTGGTTCCCAAGCCTGTTCCTAAACCAAGGAACAGCATCCTACCGCCTTGATAACTACCCATGGCCTGCATCGCTGCGTCATTAACTATTTGGATAGGTAGGGCAAAGGTTTTTGCAAAATCAAAATCAACCCATCCCCTGCCTAGGTTGGCAGGCTCCAAGTGGATTTTTCCCTTCACAACAGGACCAGGATAACCCATGGTGATCCGGGTTGGATTCCAATCGTGGATGATGTCTCTGATTCCCTGAATCATGATCTCTGGAGTTAGGTCAGGCCCGGAGCCTAATTTCTTGATCTCATCCTGATCTTGTAGTTTTAATTTAACATGGGTCCCGCCAATGTCGATCACTAGGGTTCGATCCATGCTTTTCTCCAGCGCTAACCAAAAATTGTTCCGGCAAACCGTGCCTGAAAAAGTAGTTTAATTCCCTAACTACCCCGCCCACAAGGTAAGGTGGAATAGGATTAAAAATTTTGTGGTATGGCCAATTTCTGGTTTAAAAAATGGAAAGGGTGACAATGCTTTGGAAATCAGGCCATAGTTTGCTTCTGGTTCAAGACGCCCAATCATTGGCGTATCAATATGGCGGCTCCTTGGCATCAGTTCCGCTGGATTGGTTTCATAAATGGGTCACCCTTGGTTTTAGTGTCGTGTTGCTAAAAAATCTGTGGACCTGCGGTGGCGATAAGGCAAACCGCTCCAATGAATCATGCAATGCATATGTTCCCAAAAAATCCGTTGGCGGCAGCGAAGGTTTGGCCGCATTTCGTCAACAAGCAAATGTTTTGGAAATATTGATAGTTGTTGATTTTTGTGCCAACCATGTAGGTGCTGACCATGCCCTGACCTATCTGCGGCCCGATTGGTTGATTGCAGTTTCCGATGGAGCAACCTCGTCTAGTGACGGTTGGACTGTTCGGGAGATTGATACAGGCGAAGTATGGTCCCTGGCGTGGGGTAAAGATCCAAATTTTCCCCCTATTCCCAACACTCAGCAACTAAATACCACCGCTCCGCTATTAGCGAATTATTTGGGTGAAGCACTCCTTCGTTTGTCCACACTTTCCGATGGTGTATTTAGTTCGCATGCGATGCTGTCACTACCCGAAAGTATGAAAAAAACATGGGGTGATTTGGCTGACCCTGGAATGGGCGGGGCTCGCCTAAAAGACTCGCCTTGGCCAGCGATGCTTTCCTCGGCAAGAGACTTAAATCCCCATTTTATTGCACTTGCTGAAGTTTTTTGGGGTTTGGAATGGGATTTGATGGAGCAGGGATTTAATTTTTGCCTTGATCAACGCCTGATGGAACGCGTCGAAAAGCTTGATTTGCAAGGGATTGCAGATCATTTGGGTGCGGGGTGGGAGTATTCCAGTCGAACCATCCACCGTTGGCCTGTTGAATGGAATGCTCCGGTTGAATCGAATTCAAGTTCCGACTGGATGCGTTGGTTACTCTTTTTGATGACTCCTGGATTGAAATGGATCGATAGTGGCTTTTTTGACCAAATTTTTTTGAAACCCTCAAATCAATCTTTGTCAGGTCAGTTTTCGGTTCACGATTCGCTCGAATGGGCAAAGGATTTTGAAAATGCTTCAGGTTTTCAAGTGCTTTCTCATGAGGGTAATTCTGATTCGCGTCAGTCAGGTGTGGTTGGATTTGCATGGTCCTTCGATCAACCTGAACAAACAGCCCTAGAGTTATCCAAGTTTTTAGTGGTGGTTGTTAACAATTCCAATCAAATGATTTATGGAAATATTTTCGGAGATATGCACGAACCTTTCCAAAGTCAAAAATTGAATCTTGCGAGAAAAATCGTGTTGACTAATTCAAGCCAGCAAAAAACAGATGTCGAACAATTTGCGATATTTCCTGCCAAATCTTGTCAGATAATTCGTGTTGGATGGTGATAACTTCCCGAACAAATGCTATTGGATTAGTTATCTGAAATTGATTTTTACGGTTTTAAATCTGTAAGTAAGTTGTGGAGAAGATGGAACAAATGGCCGGTGGGCTTCGAATTGGAGCTGTTGCCTATCTCAACACCAAACCTCTCATTGAGGGGTTGGTTCAGTTGTTACCAGATTCCAACTTGGTCCTGGAAACTCCCAGTCGTTTAGCTTGTTGGATGAAGGCCGGGAAACTTGATGTTGGTCTCATCCCCGTGGCTGAATACATTCGGGCGAAAAATTACTCTATGGTTCCGGGGTTAGGAATCACAAGCTTTGGCCCTGTGGAAAGTGTCCTTTTGCTCACCAGGTTTGGTTTGCCCCAACTAAAAATCTTGGCGCTGGATGAGGGATCGCGAACTAGTTCAGCACTCACAAAGATCATGCTGGCTGAGAAACACAAGATCTATCCCGAAATTGTCAACTATCCCATGTCTGCAACCACTGTTTCTAGTTTAGTTGATGGCATCCTTTTGATAGGTGATCGGGCAATGTCCATGCGCCCATCTGATTTCAATATCGAATGGGATCTTGGTGATGAATGGACAAAAGAAACCGGCCTTCCCTTTGTTTATGCGGTCTGGGCAATTCGCCCGGGACTTCAGTTATCCAATTCTCAAATAGAATCGTTCCATCTAGCTTACCGACAAGGCATTGCTCGCTTGACTGAAATCGCCAGAAGGGAGTCAAAAAAACACGGATGCTCGGAAGCTTTCATAGTCGAATATCTCACAAAGAAAATAGGATTTACAGTGGGTGAAAAGGAGCTCGAGGGGCTTGAAGTATTTCGCCAGAAACTTGAATTTTTTGAGCGGAATTAATGTCGCTTGATAAAGTGTCATGCAGGGGGGGTAAGCGGAATGAAGCCCGGGACAGAGATAGTTGAAATTCTTCAGAAAGCAGTGAATGGCCATAGAATAAGCTTTTCAGAGGCTCTCAAACTGTTTGAGGAATGCCACGACCTTGCAGCCTTGGGAAAAGCAGCAGATAAGGTTTGTCGCCGAATTCACCCGGAATCTTTCCGGACGTATAATATTGACCGCAATATCAACTACACCAACATTTGTGCGGCAGTATGCCATTTCTGCGCTTTTTACCGTAAGCCGCAAGATTCGGATGCTTATGTGCTAGACCTTGAAGTCATATGTGCAAAAATCGAAGAGACGGTAGCCTTGGGAGGGGATCAAATCTTGCTTCAGGGGGGTATGCATCCTTCACTGAAGCTCGATTGGTATGAAGACCTGCTTCGTAATTTGAAAAAACGGTTCCCGAATGTCAACCTGCATGCGTTTAGCCCCCCTGAGATATGGCATTTCCATCGTCTGAACAAAATTTCCCTGAGAGAAGTACTCGAACGGTTGAAGGAAGCCGGTCTTGGCAGTTTGCCAGGTGGAGGAGGTGAAATTTTAGTCGATAGGGTTCGAAAAGCATTGACAGTCTACAAATGCATGAGCGATGAATGGCTCGAAGTGCATAGAGTTTGGCATTCTCTAGGGGGCCGATCGACTGCCACCATGATGTTCGGCCATGTTGAAACAATGGCGGAAAGGGTGGAAACCCTGGAAAGGCTCCGCTCGCTTCAGGATGAAACCGGAGGCTTCACAGCTTTCATTTGCTGGACATTTCAACCACAAAATACAGATCTAAGCCACATTCATCCGGTTGGTGCTTATGAGTACTTAAGGACACAAGCGATTGCCCGGCTTTATTTGGACAATTTTGACAATATTCAATCCTCCTGGGTCACCCAGGGCTTAAAGACCGGCCAGTTGGCTTTATGTTTTGGGGCCAATGATATGGGTTCATTAATGATCGAAGAAAATGTGGTTTCTTCGGCTGGCACAGCTCATCATTTGACACTAAACCAAATTCAAAACGCCATTCGTGAGTTGGGATTTGAACCCAAGCAGCGAAATGTTTTTTATAACCTGATTGAAAAGTGTACCGATTCACTCCCTAGTGCAAGATCACCTAAAGGCCTTCCGCTATTTACCCTTTAGCTCCCAGAAATTTGACAAAAAGGTCCAAAAAAATAATAGATGCCAAGCAATTTCGCTTGGCATCTATTAATTTTATTTTTGTAAACGGGTAGATTATAAACCTGAGCCACCATTAAATCCCATCTTTCCCCCTCCAAAACCGCCGCCCATTCCCATCATACCACCGCCCATTCCACCCATACCGCCGCCCATCCCCATCATACCGCCTCCCATTCCGCCCATTCCTCCGCTCATTCCCATCATTCCACCACCCATGTTGCCCATACCGCCGCCCATACCACCCATTCCGCCACCCATTCCCATCATTCCGCCTCCCATTCCACCCATACCGCCGCCCATTCCAC
>Ga0255125_1000199_pt1 | contig 20317 bp, 7 predicted proteins | sample Law_Cont_RepC_8d_FD_188557 | JGI IMG/M metagenome (GOLD analysis project Ga0255125, IMG submission 188557) | Freshwater microbial communities from St. Lawrence River, New York, United States - Law_Cont_RepC_8d | ecosystem: Environmental > Aquatic > Freshwater > River | place: USA: New York...
GCAGTATCGTCCAGGCCAACGGGGCTATGTGGTGGAAATTCCGGAGGGTGACAGGCCAGAGAAACTGGTTGGCGGCAAGGCCAAGGGGCGCTTGCTGGGTGGCAATTTGAGCTTGGTGGTGACCTTGATGGGAACCTCGCATGCGATGCAACCGAAGGGGGCGATATTGTTTTTAGAGGATGTCAGCGAGCCGGCCTATCGGATTGATCGCTATTTATCGCAGCTTCGGCTGGCGGGTGTGATGGATCAGGTGGCGGGAGTGATGCTGGGTTCTTTCACCACGAGCGATAAGGGAGAGGAAAAGGATACCACCCGGGTGTTGAAGGATTATTTTGGAAAACTGAAGGTGCCCGTATTGATGGGCTTTGCGGTCGGGCACACCACCCGGAATGCTACACTTCCGCATGGAGCCATGGTCGAGCTGGATGCTGATGAAGGAACGCTGAGGGTGCTCGAAAACCCGGTGCGGTTGGAGTGAGATTGGGTGTCTGGAACTTCTTCCCGGCGCTGGGGTAATTTTTACAAAACTTTGTGTAAGATATTCCCAGCAAATGATTTACGGCAACTGGGCTTTTCGTGAACGGCACTTCCAACTATAGCGCCGCCCGTGCTTGGGGAATGGTGGCCATGGATGGCTGCCTATCTTGAGCGCCTAGGTAAAACTCTTGGAGTGTCGCAAGGATGCCGACCCTTCCAGCATCGTGGTTTCGTTGGCTAATGGCGTTGCTGCCATGCTATGTGTTTTTGGCTGCGTCACCGCCGCGAGCGGGGGCGGGGTGAACACCGGCGGGATGCCCGCCCACCCTTGCTGGCAGTTTGCCGGTCATGATGATGAATCCTTTTCAAGGCATGCCTCAAGGCTATGCAGTGCAGCCTGCGCAACCGCAGTGGGCGCAGCAACCTCAGCCGATGTATAGGTCACCAAACAACCAATTGGCGGCACCATCGCCGCGCGTTGCTCCAGCAGTAACGCAGCTATCTCCGCCGGCCAGCTTCAATGCTCGAGGTGCCATGCCCGACGAGAACCCTGTTCGAGCAACTATGAAATTGCCATCTCCCGAGGCATTTGGTTTGTGTGCGGCACCCAAGGCTAGTACTGCCCAAGCTGTTAACCCCGTGGTGGGAAACCAGTTGAGCCAAGAGAGATTTAAAATCACCGCGGTGAATTGGACGGTGGTTCGGGAGGAGCTGCACCGATTGGGGGCAAAAAGTTTCCAGATGGAGCAGATGAATGATGGCCGACACCGTTTTGCTTGCAAGGTGAGCAAGCTTTCGGGCCAGACTGATCTGGTGGAGGTGTTTGGCCAGACGGAGGAAGAGGCGGTTCGCAACGGATTGGATAAGGCCAACGCCATCCGCTACGGGTTGTAAAGTCTTAAGCAATCAAGCTTTCGGGGGGAGCCCCGGTCGTCCCAATAGGCGGCCGGGGTTTATTTGTTTGTGGGAGAGGCCGGGGGAAGGTTGCCAATGGGTGGGCTAACTTGATATCCTTGTGGGGGATAGTGGGGCCAAATGGGTAAAAGTGGGGCCAAGGAGCGGCCTTTTGGATGGTCCGGAGGGGCCTAACGAGGTTTTTCCGGTGCTTTTGACAGGAACCCACCGCCGTACGCTGGACGAGAAAAAGCGGCTAACGCTTCCTAAGAAGCTGCGTGAGGTGCTTGGGGATCCAGCGGTTCTTTATGTGGCACCTGGGCCTGACAAATGCCTTTGGGTGCATACGGAGCGGGAGCTGGAGCGTTTGGCATCTCGTTTGGATGAGCGGCCGGCGACGGATGCTGAAGCGAGAATTTTTCGCCGCCTTTATTTTGGGCAGACTGAGCTGGTTGAGGTAGATAAGGCGGGCAGAGTGTTGGTGCCGGAGCGCTTGGCTCAGCTTGCCTGCTTGACGGGTGAAGTGGTGTTACTGGGTGTGAGGGACCACCTGGAGTTGTGGGATGCGACCCACTGGGACAAATACCGCAACGAGCATGAGCCCCAATTTGATTCTTTGGCCCAAGGGGCATTTGAGTTGAAGGGGCTTTAGTTAGAAGGGGAGATTCCCCTCAGACTTGCGCGTGAGGTTGGAAGGTAAGCAGACCTTTCAATCTGTTGGGAAAAGGACGGGCCTCCCAGCCATCGCCCTTTTTCCCATGCGCTTCCGACAGCCCTCCGGCGGGCCGAGCCCCGGGGGGCTGTCTTTTTTTATTTCGCCAAAACTGCCTAAACTTTCAACTCAGGCTCTGCCTTTTTCTTTTACTGGAGGCTGGGTACCATCCCCGGCCTTGTTCATGCCAATTCACGGATGAAGCGAGTTGGTCCATTGGGAGTGGGTATGTCACCAAACAAGGCGGAACAAGACAGCGAAGGCGAAGTGGAAGATTTTTCGGAAGATTCTTCCAGTTCAGGGTTTGCGGGCGACCGGCAGCATGTGCCGGTGTTGCCTGCAGAGGTGTTGGAAGGGCTGAACCCGCAACCGGGTCAGATTTTGGTGGACCTAACCTTAGGTGGTGGGGGCCATAGCCGTTTGCTAGCCGAACGGGTGGGGCCAGAGGGCAAGGTGTATGCCTTTGATTGTGATCCCAATCAGGTGGAGAAGGCCCGGGCGCGTTTGGTCGGATTGCCGGTTGAGTGTTATCACGCCCGATTTGACCAGGCGGGTGAGATCTTGAGGCGGCTGGGGGTGAAAGCCCATGGGATTTTGGCGGATTTGGGTATTTGTTCCGAGCAATTGGACGATCCGAGCCGAGGATTGGCATTTCGCCACGAGGGGCCTTTGGATATGCGATTGGATCCAAGCCGGGGAGAGCCGGCTTGGAAATTGCTGGAACGGTTGGATGAGAACGATCTGACTCGCGCCCTTTTGCGCTTTGGCGAGGAGAAGCAGGCGAGAAAGATTGTTCGGAAAATAGTAGAAGGCCGGCGGGAGCAATTGCCTTGGACGACCACGCGGTTGGCGAATTTGGTGCGGTCTTGCCTGCCGCCGAGGGGTGTCATTGGAAAGATTGACCCTGCCACACGGACCTTCCAAGGCCTGAGGATTTTGGTGAATGACGAACTGGGTGTGCTGGAAGACATGTTGCGTCAATTGCCTGGGTGGATGGTGCCTGGTGGTGTGGCGGCAATGATCAGTTTTCATTCGCTGGAGGATCGGTTGGTGAAACAAGCTTTCTCGGTACTAGAACTTTGGGAGCGGGTAACGCGCAAGCCGGTGATGGCGGGCGAAACCGAGGTGATGGCAAATCCCAGGTCGCGTAGTGCCAAGCTGAGGGTGGCCAAGCTGGTTACGGGACCAAAGCGTTGATTTTCAGAAGCGTTTTTTTCCAAGGAATGGAAAAGCAAAAGACGACAAGAGCTCAGAAACGGATTTCAAGGAGCGACGATGAAGACAACAGAAAACGGGCCTGTTCAGTACCAGGTAGCAAGGCCCCGGTTGGGACTTTATTTAGGTTTGGGTTTTGCGGGCGCGGTGGGTTTGGCGCTTGGGCTTGGTGGCAAGGTGGTTTGGCAGCGTTTGGCTGTGAGTCAGGTGTATCCGACCCAACCTGCTAGCAGTGTGTCGGTGGTTGACCCGGCCAAACAAAGCGGGCCGAACCCGGCCGAGAAACAGTTGGTTGCAGAGGCATTCACCGATGCATTTGGTCCACCAGCGGGATTGCCGACCGGCTTGGCACAACAGGCCAGCGAGTTGACTGGCGATGAACAGGGAAAGCAGGTGGTGTCACAGGTGCGGTTCACAGAGGCTGAGCCCATGGCGGCTCCAGCGGGCGACCTTTCATTTGGTTTTTGCCAGCCCGGAACTTCTTCAGCGGAGCATTTGACACTGCGAGGAGCGGGGCTAACCGGCGCTGCGGGGGTGGAGGGGACTATCCTTCTTGAACCGCGGGAATTCGGTCAATACCCTGGGCAGATCAGGCCCATACACTTTCGGACAATTGGGCCCGATGGACTGGAAAGGGTGGGAATTGATTTTGAGCGGATTGGGTGTGATTTCCATGTTGAAGTAGGCCAGCCTGTTGTGCAGGCCGGGTTCATTATGGCTTCCGGACAAACAGGGGTTGCAGGTGCTGATAGTCGGCAATCGGGTGGTGGGTCTGGTGGCATGCCCAAGGTCGGGCCAACTCCAGCAAAGCAAGACTCTGACAAAACGGGCAATGATACGGGAATACTTGGTGCTGAGGAGCATCAACCGTTGGTGGGATCTTTCACAACCGAGTTTGAAGACGGTTACCTCAGATTGCCCGAGGAGCTAGCAGGTTGGGTTGTGGAAGGGAAAATCTATATTGCTCCTGGGCCCGAGGGTGGCCTACGCATGGCAACCCTTGAAGATTTGGAACAAATGTTCTTCATCGAAAATGAGCAAGGAATGGAAGGCAAAGAGGAACGGGAAACCGGGCCCAGCCTTCGCAGATCGGCTCGAAGATTTTATGGCCTGATGACTCATTGCTCTGTGGAAGAAGATGAAGAAGGCAAGTTGTGGATACCCCTTGGGGATGCACTTACCAAGCAAGCAAGCCTGAAAGGCGAGGCCGTGATTGTGGGGATGCGAACCCATGCGGAAATCTGGTCCAAATCTGCCTGGGAGGCAGAGATCAACGGGCATAAGCCAACTCCAAAGGGCCTGGAAATGCAGCCAAAGCCTTTGGAGTTGCAGAAGGTGGAAAGCCGGGCCAAGGTGGCTGGACCGGGTAAATAGATTTTAGAGATAAATTTAAAATTTGAAAATCTGGTCGACATTGGGGAAAGCCATGGCCATGACAGGCGATGTAAAAACCGGATTGATGGTATCAGGCGCGTTCGCAAGCTTGGTGGGCGCGGTGTTGACCAAACATTATGTTTCGCCTGATGAATTGCTAGGGCACAAGGCGCCCACAGAGCAGGTGGCAAGCGCCGAGAGTGATGCCAAGGTGCCATCGGGTGTTGATGCAGTCAAGACAGCCGAATCAACACCGCCCGCGCCTGAAGCAATTGAAGGCAAGAGCGAGGTGGTGCTGGCCTCGGCTAATGGTGCAGAAAAGGGTGGAGTGCCCCCGGCTCCGGTTCCTGGACCGGGTGACTTGATGCCTCCTCCACCACCGGCTCCCACCTCAACCCCCGCAGCAGGGGACACAGGGGCAACGCCTCCTGCCCCTCCCATGCCCGTGGGGTCGGGTGATAAACCGATGGATCCGCCCGTGCCATTGCCACCGCCAACAGCCCCGGGTGGTTTGCCACCGCTTGAGGATAAAAAATCTGCAGAAACTTTGGCCCCGCCACCTCCTCCAGGTGCAATAGGCGGACTAGCCAGCCCCATGCCTGACTCGTCCAAACTTGCGGAGGGACTTGCCCCTGCTTTGGGGGCAGGAGTGGGCGCCTCGGCAGCAAATTTAGCGAACAATGGGTCACCGATGCCAGCGCTGACCAAGCCGGTGGACACGCTGGTCCCGCCGCCGCCGGCCCCCGCGGCGGGAGGACTAGTTCCTCCGGTTCCACCAATTACGAATGTAGGGAATAACGGCGCGCCAATGCCTGAGCTGGCCAAGCCAATGGACACCACTTTGGCACCTTCTGGTCAAGGTCTTGGAGGCTTGGCCCCACCAGCACCGAACTTGATAAACAATGGCACACCCATGGCTGATCTGACCAAGCCGGTGGACACGCTGGCTCCGCCGACAGCTCCTGCGGCGATGGCCCCGTTGGGGGGATTTGGTTCGGCCCCACCTTCAGGTTTGAATGGATCTTCAGCCTTAGGAAATTTAGGGTCTTTGAATGAGACATTTCCTTCGGAGCCAGGCAAACCGGGAATCTCGAGGGTTTTGACCTTCACTTTGGACAAGGGGCCCGAAAAGCGTTCGGAATCGATCCCTTTGGATGAGCCCGGATTCCCAGTGGGTGGATCAGTTGGAGCGGCACCACCTACTGGAATTGCGCCATCGCAGGGTACAGGAGGTGTTGGTTTGGCACCAGTCCTGCCACCTTCGGGTGTTCCAGGCAATATGAGCGCCCGACCTCCGGAATCGCGCCCCGCGGCATTTGTGCCGGTGGATGGAAAGAATGTTCCGGTTTTGACCATGCCTGCTGATCCGGGTGTGCCCCGGCCAATTACCCCCGGGTCCATACCGGTTGCACCTGCGGCAGGACCAGGTAATCCCCCGGTTGGCTTCAACGCACCAGCGGCCGCAGGGGCGGTTGGAACTGGTGCTGTGATTGGCACGGGTTTGGCCCTTAACCAAAGCGGTGTGAATGGTGCGAACAATAATCTGAATAACCAGATGAACAGCGCCGCGAATGATTTAAATAAAAACCTGAATAATGCTGCCGGTAATTTGAACAGTAGTGTGAACGGGCTGAACAACAGCTTGGACGGCACGGTTTCAGGTTTGAATAAGAATCCGAACAATGCTGGCACTAATTTGAATAACAGCTTGACCAACACGGTTTCAGGTTTGAATAACCAGGTGAATTCCGCTGCAGCGAATTTGGGCAACACAGTTAACGGAACGGCTGCATCAGTTTCCTCATGGACCGAGCACCCGTACAAGGTGCTTCAGGGGGATTCATGGGACAAAATCAGCCAAGCCCAGTATGGTACGCCGCTTTATGCCGCTACCCTGAAGACATTCAACCAAACCCATCCGAGGTCTGGTGAAGCTTTAGCGAAGGATGGTTCTCCTGTAGTTGGCCAGGAGGTTTACCTGCTACCCCTCGACCAAATTCGCAAGCTGACAACTGCTCCCTCTCCCTGATTGGGAATTGTGATTCCAGACGAAGATTGACGCCGAGGTATTATCGCTGTGCGTGTTGTCATGTTTCTTCCCCATCTTGGGGTGACAGGTGGCCTTGGGGTGCATTGCCGGGCGCTGTTGGAAGCGTTGGCAACTTGCGGCGAGGATGAGGGCCTGAAGCTGGATGTGATTTGCCCGGACCAACCGCGCAAATTATTTCCCTTGGCAGGCCTGGATGACACTTGGGAAGCCTTAGTTCGGCGCAAAAACCTGAATTTGCACCCCATTAAATGGCCAGAAGGTTTGTCATTGGCAGATTGCTTGGATGAGGCGCTACTGGGGCTTGTGAAAAGGTTGCAGCCTGAGCTGTTTTATGCCTCTTATTACACTGGCTTGAAAGATTCTCCCTGCCCTCAGGCAATTACCTTTCATGATGCTGGTTTTCTTGAATTTCCGGATGTGTTTGGCGATACCGCCAGCAAGCGCAGGCAAACACTGGCCCTGATAGGGCCCTCGGTGAACCGATTGCTGTGTGTTTCTTCTGATGCGCGCGACCGTATCTGCAGGTTGCTTCCCTTTGCGGCGGAACGGACCGAGGTAGTATGGCATGCACTGTATGACGCGCCTGCCACACTAGAAAAAGCGATGGGATTAAGTGCGATTCAAGAACCCCTGTGGGCTGGTGGCGACAGCGCGGCCGATTGGGGCGACTATATATTTTTGCCGGTCGGCGCGGCCACAGGTTTCAATCGAGTACGCAAAAATGTTCCCTTGGGGGTTCGGGCTTTTCGCGAGGTTTCGAACCGAAAACTGAAGCTGGTGATTGCCAGCACCGGCACGCTAAACGATGCAATGCTTGGTCAATTGATTGATCCTGACGAGCAAAGGGAAGGTGGTTTTGGACGTGGAATCTGGCATTCAGGGGACGGTAGGGTTTTGATTTTGCCGAACTTGGATAGGCTGCCTTTTTTGCGAGCGATGGCGCATGCCAAGGCGGTCCTTTATCCAACGCGGTATGAGGGTTTTGGCCTGCCGAGCATTGAAGCGATGGCTTTGGGCACACCCCTAATCGCAGGTAACGCCACCAGCGTTCCCGAAGTAGTAGGTGATGCCGGAATCTTGGTGCCACCAGATGACCAATCGGGATTTACCAACGCCATGGAGCAGGTGTTTGAGGACAGAAAACTTCGTGAGGCATTGATTGCGCGTGGGCATGAACGTTTGAAGCTTTTCACTCCCGTGAGGATGGGCCGGCGGATGCTGGAAGTTTTTCAGGGGTTGATGAAGTAACTGATTGTTTTAATTCATAGAGGCTAAAGCAGTAGGGCCGGTAACCGTAAGGTTACCGGCCCTACTGCTTGGAAACCAAAAGATGGCATGGAGACTGATCAGCCCATGTAAACACCGTCATTCATTTCGGGCAGCACATCAAACAGGGCGTCGAGCATTTCGAAGTTGGTTCCGCTAAAGACACGGATATCGACAGGGGATCCAACACCGGATCCCGTGGTGATGTTAACCGCCGAACTGTTTGTTGCCTGGGAGGTGCCGACCCTGACTCCGCCGAGGAAGGCAGGATCGTAGGCATAGAAAGTGGTGACAATGCGTTCGAGGTTAGTGCCGCCCTGGTATACGACAACGGTCGGGGTATATCCTTGACCGGCTCCCACAATCACCTCGGCTCGTCCGTCACCATTCAGGTCGCCGGAGCTGACGTAGACACCTCCGGTGAAGGTGTCATTCAGTGTGAATACCGCGCTCTTCAGTTTAAAACTGTCGGCACCATCAAAAATGTTAAGGGTTGCACGGGCACCGAAGCCGGAACCCGTGACAATGTCGATCTTGCCATCGTTGTTCGTGTCGGCCGCGGCGACACGGACACCGCCGGTGAACTGTGGCGAGAAGGCGTAGAAGGAGGTGATCACTTGGCCTGTAAGACCATTGAATACGGCCACCGATGGTGCGGCACCTTGTCCGGCCCCGACAATGAGGTCTAGAGTGTTGTCGCTGTTGATGTCGGCAAGGGCCACATAGACACCACCCTGGAAGCCCGGGAAGGCCTCGAAGCTGAGCAAGGTGGTGTTTTGAGTGATATTGATCAGTTTGACTGTCGAGCCGCCTCCAGGCCCGGCCCCCACGAGCATGAGGCGGTCTGCTGAGTTTGGATCAACACCATTGGCAACCGTGATGCCACTATTTTGGTTAGGCCCAAGCGGTTGGACATAGGTTGGCGCGGATGTGGTTTGGCCCGGTAGAACAATAGCCACAGTGGCTGAGGTGGTGCCGTTGTTATTCCATGCAGAGCCGGAGCCAACCAGAATGGGGGTTGCGGAAAAACGGGAGAGAGTGACATCGTTGCCAGTGCCGCCGCGATAGCTGAGGACAAAATTGACACCATTGAGCGGCACAAGCGAACCTTCAGGTAAGCCGGCGAAGGTGCCTTGCACCTTGCCCTTGGATTGGTTCTCAATAAGCACAAGCTCAACAGCGGACTGGGGGTTGAAGGCTGGATCAATCTTCAGATCAAGGGTGGGGCTGTTGAGAATGACACCTTGGGTGGCCACAAGTTGGTCGTAGCCGGTACCGGGCGTTGGTCCATTGACTTCCATGCCCAGTTTGGCTGGCTGGATCAGGGTGAAGATGCCTTTGGATGTAAGAATGCCGGGGCTGTTACCAGGGCGGACATCGCCCAGGCTGGAAACAGAGCCAACAGTTCCCGTTCCCAACAATGTACCGCTGTTGATGACCACAAAACTATTGGCGATGGAACCGTTCACAATCAGGCGGCCATCGTTGACCACGGTGTTGCCGGTGTAGGAACTAGTGCCGGTGAGGGTGAGTGCTCCAGAACCTTGGAAGGTGATTCCACCATTGGCGCTGGAGGTGAGGTTGGTATCGAATAGCGAGTTGCCGGGTGCGCGGAGCACCATGCCTGACCCAAAGTTGATGGTGCCGGAATCGGTGATGGCACCCGAGGAAGCGGTGGCTGAAAGTAGCCCTGCAACGGTGCCCTGGAAGGCAAGATCGGTCCCATTCACTAGCGTTGCATTGGCGCCGGTGCCTGTGGTGTTCACTGTGATTGCGCCTGTGGCATTCAATTGATCCAAGGCGATGATAGCCCCTGATTTGCTGGCTGAGAAACTGGAGGTGCCCAGCAGGTTGAGAATGTCTGTGTCGGTGATGTCGCCACCCTCAGCGACGATAACCAGCGGTGTCGATTGGGTCTTGGAACCAACTGCGCTTGCACCCAATGTCATCGCGCCTTTGCCGGTCAAGTTGGCTGTTGAGCCAGCGGCATTGATCAACAAAAGACCATTGAAAGCATTTGCCTGGGAGTTGGCAAGTTTCAGGTCGCCGTTGCCGGCGGTCAGTTCAATGGTGCCTGTGCCGGTGGTGATAGCGCCAGTGGCTAATTGACTGATTCCCGCTGCTGACAGTTTTAGGGTGCCAGCCGCTGTTGGGGTCATGGAGAGCTGGTCAAGGTTGAGGGGTGTGGCGGTATTCAGCTCGATTGAGCTGACACCCGTGTTGCTGGCGGAAACTGTTCCGTTAAAACGGTTCGCGCTGAATGGTAGTGTGATGGGCCCGGCGCCAGCAGCAAGGACCACTATGCCTGTGCCTGTGACAATTTTCGGATTGGCGCCCACCCCTGAGGAGGTTTGGCTGATACCGCCAGAAGCGGTAAGGCTGAGGGAGCCACCCAGAGTTTCTGGCATGGTGACCATGCCTATAAGCAAGGGTGCCGAGTTGGCAATGGTAATGCTGCCATTGGTACCTGTTTCCAGAGCAAACGGGGCTGTGAGCACATTGCCTGAATTTGCCAACAAGATGGAACCCGTGCTGGCGGATAGCGTAGCGAGTTGGGCATCGACTAATTGGGTAAAGACCGAGCCAGTTTTTTGGCTGATATTTCCAGCGGTAAAACTGGCCTGAGCGCTGCCGAGGCGCATATCGCCCAAAATGAGGGCGTTGGCATCTCGCAGGACAACCTCTCCCGTGGTGGAAATACTGACTGGGCCGGTGAAATCATTGGTGCTGTTGGCGATGGAAACCACAGCCGAACCCGCCTCGACCTTGGTTGCCCCGCCAACAGTGGTACGGCCAAGTGTGACAGGTCCGCTATCGGACTGACTGGAGGTGTAAACAGTTAGATCGCCCGCCAGATTTATATTGGCATTGAGGGAGTCGACCAAACCCGAATCAAAGCTTCCAGAGGAGCGGGTGTCGAGAACTAGAGAGCCGGTCTGCCCATAGACGGTGGCAATAAAACCTTGCAGGGTGATGTCGCCGGCATTGTTGATTCCGCTTTGGTCGGTGTCGATAGTCAGAGTTGAACCGCCATCGGCTGGCTTGAATGAGATGGAGCCTTCGAGCGTCACGCCGGCGGTTGTTCCGCCATCTGTAAAGATAGATCCTGTGTTGGCAAAAATGGATCCTTTATTGGCGAAGACCGAGAAGCTATCCAAGAAATTGTCGGATGTGCCGCCGGCGCCATTTCCAACTGTGCCGAAAGCAATCGAGCCTGAGATGTTGCCCTTGATAGCAAAGCTGTTTCCTGCGCCTTGTGCCAGAATCGGCGAAGCGGCAGAAGTGTCCGATTTGCCGAGGTAGATTTGGCTGGGTAGCGCAGAATCAAGATTTCCTTGAAACGAAACTGTAACCGAGTTGCCAACTATCACAACCGGAGAGTTATTGGATTGCAAAACAAGCTTGCCTGCCGAGCCACTCAGCGACTCAAGGGTCAAGTCGTCGTTCAAAAGCAGGGTTCCGCTGGAGGAGGTGCCTCTTGTGTCGATGAGCAATTGGTTGACCAGATACCCTTGAGAATTGTCGAATAGGCCGAGGGCGACAGTGCCTCCGCTGGTGTTAACCCCTAGCGATTGACCGGGTGTCTGTGAGCTGACACTACCCGCTCCGACCGCAAGACGGACCAAGCTGGATGAGCCAGAGGTGGTAATTTGCCGGCTGGAAGAAAGGCCGATATTGCCATCGATGGCTGTTGGGCCTTCAACTGAAATGTCGCCCGTGAGAAGTACTTGGCCCGGGTTAGCGGAATTAGTGCCAGCGTCGACCAACAAGCCAGAGAGCAATGCTCCCGCGTTTGCGTTGACGGTTCTGAGAGTCACATTACCTGCGTTACCACCTGTGGCATTTGTGTTGATGGAAACGGACTGGCCAGCGGACCGGGCACTGAGGTTGGCGGTTTCATTGCCCAGAACTACTTCACCACCATGGGTGTTGATGGCCAGAATGGTGCTGCCCACCAAATCGACAATGATGCCCGCTGTGGAGCCTATGTTTAGCTTAGTCTGGCCGCCAAGAGCGGGGTCGAGTGTGATGTCACCATAAAGGGCAACTTCGCCAGCCAAAGTAGCACCTTCGCTGTTGGTTGAAATTTGGCGCAGCCCTTCAATTGTAGAAAGGCCAATTGAGCCACCCACAGAAGTGGCTGAGGTGTTGATGTCGAGGTCAATACCCGGAGTTGATCCGGAAAGCTTGCCGGCGAATTGGACAAAACCAGCTTCGGAAACCGACCCGGTCTTACTGTTGGTGGCGATGGTGGTGGATTGTGTGAGAAGAACATTGCCGGCCAGAAAAACCTCGATGAGGTCTGCAGTGCCGCTGGTAGCAATGGAGTTGCCGTTGATCCGGACTGTTCCGGGGTTTTGCGAGCGTTCACCAGTTTGGTCGTTGGAGATAAGGGCATTGGCCTGAATGGAGCCTAGGAAATTGTCGGCCTCGCCTATGACCTGGCCAAAAGCGATGTTGCCCGAAGTGGTGCCTGCTGCAGTTACTAGGCTGAGCTGGTCACCACCATTGGTGCTAACGACAGTTCCTGTGGCTGATTCGAGTGTAGAGCCACCCAGAAGGATGTCGCCAGCGATTTCTGAGCCGCCCGCAGCGGTGGAGATTTCAATATAGGCTTGGCCTGAAGTTGTGAGGCTATCGACGAACAGCTTGCCACCGTTTGAGGCGAAGGTAAACGAGGCTGAGTCGCCCGAACTTTCAGCCAACGCCACGCTTCCCAACAGATGAAGGGAACCAGCACCCAGGGCGGTGCCGGTTTGGAGCAGAATGTCGTTAAGGAAGGAGCCGGCGTTTTCAGAAACGCTGCCCAGGAAAATGCTGCCCGAAGTGAGGGTGCCAGCAGTGTTGATGGAAAGATCGACCCCTGAGGTGCCATCGGTTGGTGTAATTTCGCCACCATTGCTGGCAAGCCGAACCCACCCACCCTTGGCGCCCGATGAATCGATAGTGGTGGAGCTAGCCAGGCGAACCCTGCCCTGAATATCAACCGTGCCACCTACGCGTAAGTCACCATTGAGCACGATACTGCCATCGTTGTCAGGGGTGGAGCCTTCAGCGGAAAGTTCAAGACTTGTGAGCAATTCATTTGAGGCGCCGGCTACCAGATCACCCAAGGCGATATCACCGGCCGTGCCGGACTGGGCACCGGTAACAATGGAGAGAGAATTGCCTATGCCTATGGGGCGCACGGTGGATTTGGCCAAAAGCGGGTCGCTAGCATCACCCAACAGCACGGATCCTGCCGATTTGCCATTGGAACTGCTGGTGCGGATGACAACGGGTGCGGCAATCAATACGCTAGCGGGATTTGTAAGGACGAAATTGCCATTAATTAGGGTGACATTGCCACCAAGAGTGACGGTTCCATCGGTCCCGGGAAGGGGCCCGGAGGTTGTGAGTGTGACATTCTTGAGACCTTCGGAACCTGCGAGGCTGACCAATCCGCCGGTGTCGCCGGTGGCTGTGGTGCTGGTGTCCACGGTGAGGCTGATGTTGTCGGACGAAGTGGTGACAAGGCCACTCAGGGTCACATCACCAGCATTGGTGCCACCGTTGGCAGAACTGATGACCAAATCAGAGGCCATCACGATCTTATCGGCCTGCAATGAAACATCGCCACGGGTAGAAAGTGTTGAACCATTGAGGTAGATAAATGATTCCAGCAGAGACTGTGATGAGGCGGTTGCATCGATGGCCACCGCTGATAGGAAGAAGCCGCCGCTGTCATCAACGGAACCGAAAGCAACCGTGGAGGTCTTGGTGGTGGTGTAAGTGAGGGTGGCCCCACTAACTGCCGCAGTGACAGTGGAATCAGCCAAAGCGGGAGCGATAGAGCCCAGCAAAAATTGGGGATTGGTTTCGCGGGTATTGGGCGAAATATCGCCGCCCATATCGAGAGAGAACGATCGGGTAAGTGAAACGGTAGTGTCTTGGCCGCTGTTGTCGAGAATGAAACTGGGATCGGTATCTTGGGCTCGCAGATTGATGGTACCAGCCAACTGAACTAAACCAGCTCCGGCTGTGCCCTTGGTTGACAAGGTGATACTTTGGAGGGCCGGCAGTGAATTGGATATTACATCCAGGGAAATGGAGCCGCCGGTCTGATTAGGAACACCAATTGAAGCGTCAAGCACCAGATCAATACCGGAATTCAGCGGGGCGATGGTCCCCTGAATCAGGATGGAACCAGAGGACGCTCCATTTTTCCAAGTTTGAAGAGCCAGATCGCGGGTTGGGACAACCGTTCCAAACAGACTGATTGCGGAATTGGTGTCAGAATTCACGAAGATATTTGCGGCATTGATTCGGATCTGCCCATGGGTCTGGGCTTTGATTCCGGCATCCAAGTACAGCTCATCCAGATAGAAGCCAGCGGTGTTTGTCACCTCTCCAAAGGCGATACCGCCGGCCGTGCTGGTGCTATCTGTTAGGATCGAAATCGATGAGCCCGATGTGAGGGCGGAAATAGTGGCACCGGCGGTATTGTCGGCCTTACCCAAATAAACCAGGCCTCCGGTTGGGTAAGCGTTTGCTGTGTCGATGAGGATAATCCCATCGGCCACCACCGATGCACCAGGTTGATTTTCAGCACTGTAGATCAAGCTGGCTGGAGCGGTGAAACCATCGAGGCCAAGGTTGCCACGCAAGGTGAGAGCGCCCGCTTGCGAGGCACCCGATGTGGTTGCAAGAATGGATTCGAGAAAAGCGCCAGCAGCATTGTCGAATTTACCAAGGACAATTTTGCCACCACTTGAGGTGGCTGATTTGGTTTGAAGGTCAAGGGCCAAGCCGGCTGCAAGGCCTGAAACACCGCCAGAGGAGGCCGCTAAAGAGAGGCTGCCAGATTTGGAACCGGCATTTGTTGCGATGGATGTGGAAGCTGGGATTTGCACCAGGCCATCTACAGTCACTGGGCCGGCAACGGTGATATTTCCGTTGAGGCGGACATTTCCGCTTGAGTTAGAGCCAATTCCGGCATCGATGGAAAAGCTTGCCAAATAGGAACCGCTTGAGCCGTTGACCGAACCCAAGGCAACATTGCCACCCACGCCCGAGGCGGAAGTATTGATGGCTAGAGAGGCACTGGGGACCGTAGCGGAGATACTGGAACCAGCATTGAGACCACTAGAACCGAAGTAGACCGCACCACCATTGGGAAGGGATTGGTTGGTATCGAGAGTGATTTGCCCGGCAATCGCTACTTGGCCAGAATTTAAAAGCGTAAACCCGCCCTCGAGAAAAAGGTCACGTCCCAGGGTGAGTGTGCCTTCTGTGGTTCCTGAGGTGCTGATTTCAACAGCACCTATATTGCCACCACCAAAGGCGTCGAAAAGGCCCAATTCCACCGAGCCACCGCTTCCTGAGCTGGAGGATGTATCGATGGTCAATCGCCACGGAGTGCCATCTGAGGAAAATGATCCGGAAGTGGGCGCTAGGGCAACGGCTGAACCGGGGGATGTGATTTGAAGGTGATCAGTTGTTTGGACGCGTCCGTTTAGTTTCACACCATCAGACAAGCCACCTGCAACATGAATTGTTCCAGTATTTAAGATGATTGCGCCGGCTGGGAACCCTTGCGCAAGGGCTTGGAATGACCGTAGGAGGTAGGCTTTGCCCGCGTCGTTCGACACGGTGCCAAAATTCAACTCGCCTGCGCTGCCGCCCGGGGCGCTGGAATCAAGAACCAAGTCGTAACCAGCGGCAAGAGCGTGGATGGAGGATTTGCCCAAGGCGATCTGGCCGGCAGATCCAAAGGCGGTGTTGGTATCAATGGTGAGGCTGTTGGCCAGAGCGATAGGGCCGTCACCCAGCAGCGTGAAGCTGCCCGCTTGTCCGGAGTTGCCATCGAGTGAGATGGAGGAACCGACTAAGGTGCTTGTGCCACCGTTGGTGCTGACCAACACTTGGCGTATTTGTTTGCCACCCGAGGCATTGATGCTGCCAAGAAACAAGTTAGACGAAGTCAGATTGAGATCGCGTGCAAGGTTGGTTGAAATGGTTGCCGGAACCGAGAGGGTTGCGCTGGCGACGAGGCTGACCGGTGCGCTACCCAAAGCCGTTAACAAAATAGATTCATCGATGCTAGAGCCAATAGCAAGGCTACCGCCGGCAACATAATCAGAACCAGCCAAGGTGATTTGCCCCTTGGAGTTGTTGGTCAGGATTGAGGTTGAACCCAGAGTGGTTGTGTTGGCGCCAAGGGTTACCGTGGAGCCTTGAAGCGAGGCTGAGGCCAGCTTGCTGGTGCCACCTATTTCCCCATCCACCTGGAGGCTGCCAGTTGCGGTTGCGGTGAGTTTGCTGTTGGAACCAGGGTCATCGACTGTTCCAAACAACCTGAGGTCACCGCCACCCGCAGAGAGTGAAACAGCGCCGGTTCCAGAAAGTTCAATTGGGCCGATGAAAAGAATTCCTGCGGCAGAACTTGCAATAGTGGACCCGCCCAAGCGAAGCAGGCTTCCCGACGCCCCAATAACGCCAGCGGCTTGCACATTGGCCAGTGTGACTTCACCTTGGGAGTTGATGGCGACAGAGGCAAGGTCGCCCGCGCCGCCGATATTACCGGCTGACACATTGCCAAAACCACTGGTGAGCGTGAGGGTTTTGGGGGTGCCAGCCGGGTTGTCTACAGTGTTGAGCTTGATGTCACCACCTAGCGCTTGGGTGTTCAGCGTGACATCAGCCGACAGGTTGACTGGCGAGGCGAACTGGATGGAGCTGGCAGTGATGTTGGCCCCGGAATTAACCAAACCCGCGCCACGTTGTATGAAATTCCCTGAAAGGCCTATGGCGCCGGTACCTAAGGTGGTTTGGTTGTTACCTTCCAAAACCATGTTGTCGGCTTTAACCGTGGCATTGTTGGCCATGCTGATAGTAGAACCCTTGGCGAATAAATCACCACTCAGGGCGATTGGCCCGTTTAGCAGCAAGTCATTGCCTTGGGTGGATAGCGAAGTAGCGGTGATAGCCTGCAGTGAAATGTTGCCTGTTTGCAATCCATTGAAAGTCAGGTCGGCAAGCGGTTTGGAGGAGCCGATAGCGCCCGAGACAGTGATACTGGAGCCAAAGCCTGCAACGATGAGGCCGCTGCTGTCGGCATTGAGGCCGTCGATGGTTCCCGCAATCTGGATGGAGTTGTTGACAAAAGAAAAAATGGCCCCTGAGACTGGTTCGTTGTCCAGACGGACAGTTGGTGCGTCGAGCACCACCGCCCCCTGGAGAGTAATTTCGCCACCCTTGGCATTGAATCCGGGTAAACCTGTAGAAATTGCCTTGGCTAAAATATCGCCGCGCAAGGTGATACTGTTGGCGGTGAGGGAGATATCGCCGGCGGCTGCACCCTTGCGAGAGGTGGTGATACTGCTGGATTCGATGGCTTTGGCCGAAAGGTTAACCCCCAAAGGCGCGCTGACAGGTGCATCGAAGCGCAAGGTTCCTGTGCTAGGAGCAATACTGTGCAGTTTATCGGCTACAACTGCAGAAGACATGGTGACGCCCGCATTGGGGCCAAGAATGATTGAGCCAAGCCGGTTGGTGGCACCCACCAATCCGGTAGCGGTTATGGTGCCGGTTCCGGAGGTGAGAGTGATGGAATCGGCACCCGGTGTGGCGCCGTTCAGGGTACCTTGAAGGGTGACATTCGCCCCGTTTGTGGACCCGAGATTGGTTTCCAGTTTGGTGGTTCCATTGACCACCGTGTCTTGTAGAAACTGGACGTTCTTGCCGGTGGTTCCCACTGCGCCACCTAGGGTGACTGCCGAGGAGGTCACTTCGAGGGTGCCTTTGATAGTGACTTGGCTTGATGGTGTTCCCAGCCATACCCCACCGGTGTTATTGAACTGGGTATTTGACTGAATGGTGGTGGCGTTGGTGTTTTTGAATTCGGCCAAATAGGGGCCAGCATCCAATGCTGCTTGAGTGAAGGTGGCGGAGGCTCCGGTGAATTGCAAGGTTCCAGTGATGGAGTTGCCTACCGACAAAGAACCTGGAGCTGCGGAACCAATATTGCCTAAAAATGCGGCGCCTGCAGCTTGGCTGAGTGTTAGGGCACTGAGGCCATCTACATTTCCAGAAACTGTGAGCGCCCCGGCCAGATTGACGGTGAGGCTGGTGCTGGTCGCACCGCTTGCCGAATCGATACCCAAAAGGCTGGCACTAGAAGTGCCTTGAAGCGTGAGGGATGCCTTATCGTCCAAGGTGAGATTGCCCAAAGTGATTGGGCCGGTGGTGGTTCCACCTAGAATACTTGTGCCCAAAACCATTATGTTACGAGTGCTATCGCCCAGGGTAATCGATTTGCCACCAGAAGTTTGTACTTGGCCATTCACGGTAATTCCAGCCCCGGCCAGAACCGTTGCCCCACCCGAGAAGGTGATCAGACTAGCACCACCACCCAGATTGACAGAGCCGGTTGTTGTGAGCGCCAGTTGCTGAGTGACAATTGTATTGCCACCTGTGAAGGTCCAATTACTTGCAGGAGCGTTATTTGCGAGCGAGGCCAGTGTGGCATCAGAAGCAAAGCTGACTGTGCCGCCGGTTGTCAGGGCGCTAAGCGTGAGGCTGATTCCGGGTGCAGTTGGGCCAAAGGTACCAAGGAAGGCAGCATTAGCAGCGTTGGTGATAGTGAGGCTGCCAATTTTGTCGACTTGGCCGGTATTGCTCCACGAGCCAACATTTCCCAAGTCGATGTTGAGATTGTAATTTGCCCCGTCGAGGCTGCCTGAAAGCGTGAGATTGGCTCCGGGCAATCCGGAGGTTTGGGTGCGAATGGTGCTGGTGGTGGTGAGTGCCAAATCGGCCAAGCTGATGGCGGCACCCGAGGTGGTGAGAATGCCACCCAATGTTGTGGGGCCTGCAGAGTGGGTCAGACCACCTTGTAGGTCAATTGCTGTGGTGGTGGTGGCACCCAAATTCAGGGAACCTGTATTGTAGGCAGTGGTGGCCCCTGAAACAGAGGTGTTACCTTGTAGGCTAATGTTGAAAGTGTCTGTTTTGCCCGGTGCACTGGCGGCCAAACTTGCCGCGCTGAGAGCCCCTGTGAAGGTAATGGTTTTGGCATCGGCAGTATCGGCAAGGATCACTTTGCCAGATGCGCTGACAGATTTGGCAAAGGTCACACCCGCCTGGCTATCGGTGATGGTTAAGTTGGTGGCGTTGACAGTGCCTGCAAAAGTCACAAGACCTTGGCTGTCGGTGACGGTCACGGATCCGGGTGTAGTGGTCCCCAAAGCACCCAATGAAGTGGTGGCGCCACTATTGGTGACTATCAAACCACCTGCCAGGTTGGCCATGGAACCCATGGCAAGTGGGGCTCCAGAACCTGATTCAATTCGAAGGGAATAACCACCTGAGGTGACGGCTCCCAAGCCAAGTCCGCCTGTTCCAATTAAAGCGGTGGCTGCACCCAGTGTGGCGGTGCCAAAGGTCATGGTCCCCACGGTGGAAATAGTGCCTGAAACCGTCCTGAGAGATTGGGTGTTGGCGGTCAATGCACCACCTAGTGTCAAAGTGTTGCCGGCACCACTGTTCAGCGTGAGATTGCCAGTGTTGAGGAAGACAAGATCGTTGTTGACCGATCCACCAGCAAGCAAGGAGAGGCTGTAGGCGCCCGCAGCAGGGCTGAGGGTATCAAGAGTAACGGCCCCAGTTGCCACCACGGTTCCAGTCACGCTTTTGTCGATGCTGAAAGTTTCGGCGTTGAGTGTGGATTGGAGTATTGTGCCGTTTGCTGTTTGTAGTTTGAAGGTGCCCAGTGGCGTGTTTTTACCGATGGCACCTGTTACCAAAACCTGGCCCGTGGCCTTGATTGAGATGGAGCCTGAACCGCCCGTGGCTGAGTCGATGGTGGTGAAATTGGCCGCTCCCGAGGTGACCAAAAGGTTGATGCCATCAGCCAAGATGAGGGTGTTGAAGGTGGATGCCGCGGTGCCCGTATTGATCAGCACCGATTCCAGTACGGTGGCGGTGTCAAGGGATAGGGCAGCGTTTGAGGTGGAAATATTGCCACCTACAGTGGTCGCACCCGAGGTGTGAACGAAGCCTGCAACGAAAGTGAGGTCATCATCGTTGCCGTCACCCAAGGTTGCCAGGCCTGCATTGGCCAACTTGGTGGCCTGCTGCACGGTGGTATCACCAAGGAAACTGATGGCATAGGGTTGGGCGTAAGTGGTGAGAGTATTAGCCGAGACGGTTGATTGGAAACTGATAGTGCCGGTGCTAATTATGGCTGCGGATTGTAATTGCAGTTCATCAATGCCAGCGACTGAACCGGCAACAGAGACAGCGCCTTTGCCCGAATCGAGGCGCAGGTCATTGCTCGAGCCGGTGAT
>Ga0255125_1000203_pt1 | contig 19968 bp, 24 predicted proteins | sample Law_Cont_RepC_8d_FD_188557 | JGI IMG/M metagenome (GOLD analysis project Ga0255125, IMG submission 188557) | Freshwater microbial communities from St. Lawrence River, New York, United States - Law_Cont_RepC_8d | ecosystem: Environmental > Aquatic > Freshwater > River | place: USA: New York...
CGGATGGAGGGGGCCTTTGACACTGGGTGGGGTCTAATGAACCATGGGCGCTACAGGATTCGAACCTGTGACCCCCAGCGTGTCGAGCTGGTGCTCTAGCCAACTGAGCTAAGCGCCCTTAAGCAAGTAGTGTAGAGGACTCCGCTTCTTCGGTCAATGCACGGGTACCCACTTCCATCATGGATCAGATCCATCTCTTCCGCGCTTTCAATGCCTACCTCACGGTGATGTTTCTTGTCAGTCTGGCTCAAAGCTTGCAGTTTTATCTGGCCATTCTTGGGCTTGTGAAAAAAGCCCCGGGACGGTGGCCCAGACTCGTACGATTGATCGGCCAACACGCCGGTGCCCTGATCACACCCGGTCTGCTTTGGCCACTGGCTGGATCTATGGTTTTGATGGTGGCCCAGTGGGTTGCCACAATGTTTATATGGCCCGCAGCAGATGGCTTCATTCTTGGAAGTGTGCCATTCTTTTCGGGAATTGGCATTTCAATTGTGGGTGCCCTCATGGTGGGCTGGGATCTGTACAGGATATTGCAAGGAACAACACTTGATGCCCATGCGGTGGAACCTTATTTGGCTCTGGCTGAGGGCGCACTTCATCCCGGCGCAGTTGTTCTGAGCCGCACCTTCAGCTTGGGTCGCTTTAATCCCGTAAATATCGTTTCAGCCGAGCTTAAAAAACAGATGTCACTACTCGACCGATCCATGCGTGTCAGTTTGTGGTGGATGTTGGCAGCGTTGGTGTTACGTGGTCTGTTCGCGTTAGGGCTATGGATCACATACGCCGCCTATGCAAATAACAACTAGAAACGTCATTTTTTCTTTTTTCCTGCGCCCCCCCACTCGCTGACATTCTGTTCTTTAAGTTCCTTGATCTGTCGTTCTTTTTCTTCCGCTGACAGGGTAACAGGGCCTGAGGAATTACCACACCCAGTGACCCCCGCAAGGAATACCAAGGCTCCCACCCTAAGAACCGCTCGGCAAAAATTCATGACATGGCCCCTTGTAAGTCAATTCAACGCATTAATTTCGCCGCCGTTGCGTGAACCAGTGGCAGACCAAGCATCCGCATCAACACCGTCGGTAACAAACCGAACACTGCCATCTGTCATGCAGGCAGTAACACCACCGGAGTGGTAGCTACTTGCAGGGGTGACCAATTGCCACCATTCTCCGTTAGGGCGGTAACAGGGTTTGTTGGGAGCAAGGAGCGTATTGACACCTGTACGCCAAATTGAGCCTTCCCGCCAAGGGTAGCCACGCCAGTTCCAACCGCCCAAGGTTGTTGCCGTTTGGTAGTTGATTGCTAAAAGTGTCGTCCGCGCAGCAGCAGCGGTAGTACCTGTTGCCAGCGTTCCGGCATCAAAGCAGTCGCGGCGTGGATCTCGCTGCGCACTTTGTGTGGCATTTCCGTTGGCAACCTCTGCAAAAGCCAACGTGTTAGATGTGCCGTCAACGATGTCAGCCATGCGGGCTGACGGCATTTTGGGAACAGAACCGTACGGCGTAAAATTAGTTCCGAATAAACCATCCCAACTAGATTGCAACCCCACCCATCGCCCATAACTGGCGTGGTAGTTTGTGTACCCATAGAAGAAACCCTGATACTGATTGACATCAGAGGGGCACTGAAAAACCTTGGGACGAGTTGCCGACCCTGCCTCGTGGGCAGCAGCGGTAGCACCCGTGGCAGCGCTGGCGCCATGAGCGTACGCTTGGTCCATCATGCTCGAGGCCGCACCCTGTTCGATTACTGGCAAAAGGAAAGTAAGAGGGGAAGGGCCCCACACAGCCGGATTATCGGAACCGTTAGGAAAACGCCCCATAGAAGATTCATAATTATGCAGGGCCAAACCTATTTGCTTCAGGTTGTTGGTGCAACTCATGCGATTAGCGGCTTCTCGAACTTTTTGAACCGCCGGGACCAATAGTCCAATCAAAACAGCGATAATGGCAATCACCACAAGGAGCTCGATCAGCGTAAAACCAAAGCGTTTACGCAATTGAACCTGGGACATGATGGAATTCCCCTGATTCGATTCGAATTGTGAGTGAGAGGTAGTTCATCTACACATAATTTGTGTGCGATTGGAAGAGAAAAACCGTTCTTTCAACAAAAACAGAGTGAAAAACCAACACCAAGCCATAGATTCTACTGAACAACTACGGCTAGGTATCGCATGGTTATGACCGCCGAACCCTTTTCAGAAACAGCTCCCGGCGATCGGCCCAGCCCGGCTGTGGAAGATTATCTGAAAACGATTCATGGACTGGAGGATGGGGTTCGAAGGGTCTCCCCACAAGCCATTGCTGCCCGGTTAGGTGTTACCCCACCCAGCGTGACCGGTATGTTGAAGCGACTGGGTGACGCCGGATTTATCGACTACCGCAGTGGGGAAGGGGCTTTATTAACATCCTCTGGACGTCTTGAAGCACGCCGGGTGATTCGCCGCCACCGCCTTATTGAACTGTTCCTGACACGGGCGCTGGGACTGGATTGGAGCGAGGTCGATGCTGAAGCAGAGGCGCTCGAGCACTCATTGTCACCTCGTCTGGAACGCGCGATAGCTCAATATTTGGGTGAACCCATTGAGGACCCGCATGGACACCCCATACCAACAGCCTCTGGCGACTTGGTTCAACGATCGCTAAGGTCGCTGGCAACTTTCACTACCGGCCAGCGTGTCCTCATTCGGGAAGCGCGCGACGATTCGCCAGAACGACTCCGACGCTGGCAAGACCTCGGATTGATGCCCGGGCAGATTATTACATTTCTGTCCTGCCAACCGCTGGATGACCTTCATGAAATCAACGTGGGTAACAGGGTGTTGACCATGGGCAGTGAAGGGTTGCACGGCTTATTAGGTGAGCTGGCACCAGAGAACTAGGTGATGGAGCCTGCCCGAACCGACTCCGCCAAGGCGATGCCAAGTGCTGTTAGACGCACCGCATGGTGAGGCCAAGCAGGTTCAAAATGTACCTCGGTGGCCCCCTTCAGGTGCTTCCATACCACCAAACGACCAAAATCCTTGAGTTCCCAAGACGTTTCGCCCGGCCGCCTCACCAGTTGACCAAGTTCACGGTCACCCACACGTGGAGCCCCACCCAATGCAGGCCAAGCTCCGAGAGTGGCATCATCGGCATCAATGATTTCCCATCCGGTTGTCCAACCCGGTGCGAGAACGCGCGCCAGTAGGGGGCGATCGCGCCATTCCCGAATTTCGGCCCAAACACGGGAAAAACGTCCAGCAGTCCAAGAAGGATTAGTTGCAGCAACAATCCCCACTGGTCCCAATGGGCCATCAACCCTCACGGTAGTGGGGTTGGCCTGAACGAGGGTGAGCACGCTTTCTTCGATCATGGGACCACGGATGGGTTCACGCAGAACAACCTCTCCAACCCCAAGAGTACGAACTTTAAACGCACTGACGATTGACTCGCCGGCAGACATCGATGAAATTAAAAGTCCGCCACACCATCAGCACTTGGAGAATTTCCATGAGCCAACTGACACGACGTGATTTCGTACAGGCCAGCAGCGCTCTTGCGGCCGCAGTAGCTACATCATCTGGTGCTATTACAGCTGCAGCCCCAGAAAAGAAATCCAACCCCGGTGAAAAGCTCCGAGTGGCGGTAATTGGCGTCAATGGCCGTGGCATGGATCACGTACGCGGCTACCTCGACCAGTCCGGATCCACGGTTGTGGCCATTTGCGATGCCGACGAATCAGTTATTGGCAAGGCGATGAAAGCCGTGGAAGAGAAGTCGGGAAAAGCGCCCAAATATTACCAAGACGTTCGCAAACTTTTGGAAAATCGCGAAATAGATGCGGTTAGCATCGCCACCCCGAATCATTGGCACGCCCTGATGGCCATTTGGGCCATGCAGCACGGGAAAGATGTTTATGTTGAAAAACCCGTCAGCCACAACGTTTGGGAAGGTCGCCGCATTGTAGAAGTGGCGCGAGAGACGGGAAAAATTTGTCAGACCGGCACCCAAGTCCGCAGCCAGCCGGGCATTCGTCAGGCCATTGAGGCCATGCACAATGGGGAAATCGGCAAGGTCAATCTTGCGATTGGCCTTTGTTACAAGACGCGCAATTCCATTGGCAAAACCAATAAACCTTTTACGGTTCCAGCATCAGTCAATTACGACCTCTGGACCGGACCTGCCGCCGCAGGCCCCATCAATCGCCAACGCCTGCATTACGACTGGCATTGGGTCTGGAACACAGGTAACGGAGACCTAGGGAACCAAGGCATCCATCAGATGGATGTAGCACGGTGGGGCCTGAACCAAAACACTCTGGCACCTAAAATTTTCAGCGTGGGAGGCCGCGTTGGGTACCAGGATGATGGCGAAACAGCCAACACGCATGTTTCAGCATTCGATTACGGGTCAAGCACGCTCATTTTTGAAGTCCGCGGCTTGAAGACACAGCCCTATAAAGGAGCGGGTGTCGGCAATGTTTTCATTGGTGAACGCGGGTATATGGTGATTTCCGGATACAATTCAGCCACGTTTTTTGATCCTGACGGCAAGAAGACCAAAGAATTCAAGGGTGGTGCCGATCATTACGCTAACTTCCTCAAGGCTGTACGCAGTCGGAAATCGTCGGATCTGAATGCTGATATTCTTGAAGGGCATCTTTCGAGTGGCCTGTGCCATCTGGGCAACATCAGCCACCGACTGGGCAAACCGGAAATACTTGCGGGCAAGCTTACCGATCTCGATTCAGGCACCGGAATGAAGGATTGCCTGACACGTCTGGAATCCCACTTGAAAGACAACAATATCGATTTGACCAACACACCACTAACTGTTGGCCGTCCACTGAAACTTGATCCCGTTACCGAACGGTTTGTGGGAGACAGTCAGGCAAATTCCATGCTCTCACGCGAATACCGCAAAGGATTTGAGGTTCCAGCTAAAAAGGCTTGAGCTGAATAAATGTAAGGTCACATCAAGGGGTTCCGGATGACATCCGAAACCACTTGATGGCGCGTTTCAGAAGGATCAGGATCAGATTCGGTCCAGTCGGCGCTGTGCAACCCGACGCTGCCTACATGCGGAACATGTTCCCTGCACAATAAAACTATGGCTAGCAGCCTGAAAGCCATGCTGGCTGGCGGCTTCGCGAATGATCGAATCGATACCACTCACCTGAAATTCAATCATGATACCGCACGCTTGGCAGTGCAGGTGGTCGTGGTGAGGATAACCGTAATCATGCTCGTAACGGGTTCGTCCGCCCGTTTCGTGCCGGCGCAGAAGTCCGGCATCAACCAACTTGGTTAGTGTTCGGTAAGCAGTGGCGCGCGAAACAGTCAGTCCAGCGCGCTTCATGTCGTCGATCAAGGTGTCGGCATCAAAATGCTCGTGTTGAGCAAAAATAAACCGAACCATGTCACGCTGTTGATCCGTGAAACGTTGGGGACGTGATCTGGTGACCAGATATTCCCGGAATTTTTCCTCGGGAGACAGCGAAACCGAAATAGTGGGCAGCACCACCTCTCCATTGGAGCGGTGGGCATTCCCAGAATCAGTCCCGGCCTTCAAGGCTGTCGAGATAGCGGTCGATGGCGACATCGAGTTTCTCCTCGGTATCGTAGTCGCCGCGAGCGATTTCTTCGCGGATCCGATTGACCAAATCCCAGCGAATTGCAGCGCCTTCGTGACGAGCATCGTGCATGGGCTGAACCTTGCCTGGATTCCTTTTGGGGCCACGCAGGCGATCCATCGTGTGCGTTGACATGAGGAGCATCCTTTCCTCCGGTTTCCGGCCAGAAATGACAATCCGGCAACCGAAGCTTATGACGGTCAAACCGTCAAGACAAGCCTAAGAGTCGGTCCAACTGGGCAAAACAGATGGGAACCCAGTCGCGTTTCTCTTCGTGTTGGCTAATCACAGTCAGCCTTCACACTCTTATTATCGGCCATGTTTGTCCGTTGGACCGAAAATAAACACGAATGTCATAAAACTGAACAACATCTGAAGGCCTCATAATCGGCCAAGTCGCCCAATTCCATTACAGGTTCACAAAATGGTATTGCGTGAGGCTCGAGAACCAAGGAGCTCTTCAAACACGCTACAAGCCTGATCAATCTGTTTTGCAGACACATCTAAATGTGTGCAGACCCTCATCAGCTCCGGGCCGGACTGATGCACCAAGATCCCTCGTTCCTTCAAATGTGCAACCAATTGGTTGGCACTTCCCACAGTTGGATCGAGGCGGAACCAAATCAGATTCGTCTCGACAGAATCGGGATCGAGTCTGACTCCTGGCAATTGCCTCAATGTTTTAGCGAGTACTTGGGCATGCGCGTGGTCTTCGGCCAATCGATCAACATGGTGCCTAAGTCCATGCAATGCAGCTGCGGCGAGAAAGCCGGCTTGCCGCATGCCGCCTCCAAAGAGTTTACGGACCTTCCGGCACCTCTTAATGAAATCTCGTGAACCCACAATAGCGCTACCTACTGGAGCCCCCAATCCCTTGCTGAAGCAAACAGAAAGGGAATCGAACTGCGCGCCGTACTCTGCCGCCGAAGTTCCGGTAGCAATCATCGCATTCCAGATGCGCGCACCGTCACAGTGGAGAATCAACCTGTTGGTGCGTGTCCATTCCCGGATCGCCTTGATGTAATCCAGCGGATAAACGCGACCACCACCACGGTTGTGGGTATTTTCGAGTGCGACGAGCCTTGTACGTGTGAAATGATCATTGATGGGCCGGATTTTATCTAGAAGCTGTCCGGGTTCAATCACTCCGCGATCACCCGGAATGGTTCGGCAAGTAACCCCGCTCAGAACGGCCGGCCCCCCAGCTTCCCACGTGTAAACGTGGCATGTTTCTTCACAGATCATTTCATCGCCGGGCTGTGTATGGGCCTTGATGGCAATCTGGTTGGTCATGGTGCCAGAAGGTGCAAAAAGGGCAGATTCATGACCAAACAGGGCGGCGGTTTCTTCCTCGAGACGGCGGATTGAAGGATCTTCGCCAAAAACGTCGTCCCCCACATCGGCGCCCGCCATGGCTTCACGCATGGCAAGGGTTGGACGGGTCACTGTGTCGCTGCGCAAGTCGATGATAGCCAAGGGATTTCCTCACAGGGAACCACGGGGTGGTACTTTGATGATAAGAAATAAGACGGAAACTGGAATCACGGGCCAGATGGCCAGAGGCACGGCATGGCTGGAAACACATGGGGTCGATTGCTGAAGGTTACAACCGCAGGCGTTAGTCACGGCCCGGGATATCTTTGTATTGTAGACGGGTGCCCTGCGGGTCTCGACCTTTCCATAGACGACTTACTGCCTGATTTGCGTAGGCGCAGGCCTGGGCAATCGAAGCTGACAACCCAGCGTCAAGAAGACGATGCACCTGAGATTATTTCGGGCGTATACCAAGGCAAAACAGACGGGACTCCGATTGGTTTGGTGTTTCGTAACGCTGATCAGCGAAGTCAGGATTACGGCAATCTGGTGGATGCCTACCGACCGGGACATGCCGATTTCACATTCGATGCCAAATATGGCCGACGCGATCCGAGGGGTGGGGGACGCAGCAGCGCGCGTGAAACCATCTGCCGCGTTGCAGCCGGTGCCATAGCCCGCAAGCTTCTGGCCCGCATTGGAATCCGTGTGGTGGGTTACGTGACACAGGTAGGAAATGTTATTGCAAAAATTTCTGACCCTACGAAAGTAACAATTGAACAGGTGGAGGCCCACCCAACACGCTGTCCCGATCCAGTGGCAGCCGATGCCATGGCCCAACTGATTGATTCTGTGCGCCGCGACCTCGACAGTATTGGCGGAGCCGCGGAAATCGTGGCAACAGGCGTTCCGCCCGGGTGGGGTGAACCGGTATTCGACAAGCTGAAAGCAGATCTTGGAAAAGCGCTGCTTTCGTTGCCAGCAGTCGTTGGTTTTGAATATGGAGCTGGTTTTGCGGCAGCCAACTGGCGCGGAAGCCAGAACAACGACCTGTTCGTGCCTCGAAGTGAACGACCATGGGGTTTGGGAACCACAACAAACAACCATGGCGGCATGCTTGGGGGAATTTCGTCCGGAGAACCGATCGTCATGCGAGTGGCCGTTAAACCGACAAGCAGTTTGGCTAGGCCCCAGAAAACAGTGAACAGCGCGCGTGAACCTGTGGATCTTTCTACCAAGGGTCGTCACGACCCGTGTCTGCTCCCGCGATTCATTCCAATGGGTGAGGCGATGGTAATGTTGACCCTTGCGGATCATTGGTTGCGCCATCGCGCAGTTGCAGGACTTTTGGCAAATGACCAGCCGTGAATTCAATCTTCCGCTACGATAGAGTGATCAGACATTCCCCCGGGGCCGCCACGAGGTCTTCATGGACGCGACGGATCAGTGCGCCACGGAAACCAGCGACGAACTGCGCCACAATTGCGGTATCGCTGCCATCTATCACCTGCCAAGTGAAACCCCAGCTCGTTTGGCACCCAGTGCCGGCCCAGAACAGGTGTCCCGCCTGATTCCTCGGATGTTGCTCGACTTGCAGAATCGCGGCCAGCTTGCTGCTGGAATGACAGCTTTCAATCCGGCCCGCTCGCGCCTGCTTGATACGTTCAAGCAAATTGGAACGGTGATCGAAGCCTTTCGTCTGAACCATCAGGCAAAGTATGAATCGATCATGCAGGAACATTGTGGCCGTGCAGCGATAGGCCATGTTCGCTACGCCACGTGTGGCGCCAACGACCGCACCCATGCCCAGCCCTTCGAACGGGAACATGGCTGCCGGTGGAAATGGTTCAGCTTTGCATTCAACGGGCAGCTTGCAAACTATGCTGAATTGCGGGAAAAACTACTCAGCCAAACCGATTACCACGTGGTGCGTGACACCGATACCGAAGTGATCATGCATTATCTCAGCCATGAGCTCAGCAGCCATGGCGATGCTAAACCGGATCTTGTGGAAGTATTTAGGCGCCTAGCCGAGCAATTTGACGGTGCTTACAACCTTGTATTCCTGAACGCCATGGGCGACATGGTGATCCTGCGCGATCCTCAGGGCTTTCACCCCCTGTGTTGGGCGCAGGATGGCCCGTTGTTTGCTGCTGCCAGCGAGAGCGTGGCGCTGCTAAACCTCGGTTTCAAACAGGTGCAAAGTTTGGAACCCGGCCAGATGGTGCTGATTCAGGACGGTGTTGTTTCTTTCCATCGGTTTCACCCTCCCACTCGCGTATCTCACTGTTTCTTTGAGTGGGTCTACTTTGCCAATGCCGCAAGTAATCTCGATGGCCGAAGCGTTTACTTGGCGCGAAGTGCGCTTGGCCGCGAATTGGCCGCTCAAGAACGCGCCCAAAACATTGTGCCACTCGACAAGGACACCGTCATTGTTCCCGTTCCCGATACCGCCAAGGCTGCGGCAGACGCGATGGCGCATGAACTTGGTTTGCCGTGTCTGGAAGGGTTGATGCGCAACCGCTACGTAGGTCGCACGTTTATTGAAGGTCAAAACCGGGCAGAGCGCGTTCAGCTGAAGTACACCCCCGTGCGCGAGGTGCTTGAAGGAAAACGAGTTTTGTTGATTGAAGACACTGTTGTGCGAAGCACCACACTCAAGACCTTGCTGCACGATCTTCGTGCTCGTGGATTGGCCCGAGAAATCCATGTTCGGGTAGCATGCCCTCCGATCATGGCCCCATGTTTTTACGGCATCGATATGTCAACCGTCCGCGAGTTATTTGCCCCTCGGTTCATCAAGGGCCTCATCCCTACGCGGGAAGAAGAAAACGCCATGGCGCGGGAACTGGGCGCCGACAGCTTCCGTTACCTGCCCGTAAGCTCAATTGCCAGCGCTTTGGACAAGCCGGAATCGAGCCTTTGCCGCGCCTGTGTTACCGGAGAATACCCAACAGAAACCGGTGAACGCCTTTACCAGCTTTCTCTGATCCACAATAATGGCGGTTGCTCTCCCGGTGCTCGAACCTACGAAGTAGCTCCAAGCCCAGCCACCCCCTAAGTAAACCGCTTCAAAAACTCTGCTACTCAACAGACCGCACCTTAAATTCTTGCAAGGTACAATATGATTAAGGCCCCAGCTCAGCCCACGATCACTCTGGAACATCCGGTGCCGACACCGCAGCGCCCACTCAAGCGCAAGATGTATCTGGTTATTGTGCCGATCGTCATCATGCACCTGCTCGTGCCGCTCGCGTTCTTGCCCTATACGTTCGTTTGGTGGGGTATCCCTGTCATCCTGATCGGAAACTTTATCTTTGGATCACTAGGCATCAATCTTGGCTATCACCGAATGCTGACGCATTCCGCCGCTAAGTTTCCTGAACTGCTTGAGCGGTTGTGGGTGCTGCTTGGGGTTTGCAGTTTTGAGGGATCTCCCCTGTTTTGGGTTTGCACTCACCGCATTCACCACCAACACAGTGACGATCACGGTGACCCGCACAGCCCCAAAGAGGACTTCTATTGGGGCCATCTGGAATGGATCTACACGGCAGACGATCGCCGGCAACGGCTCGAGACCTACGCTCGATACGTACCAGATCTGATGGGGGATAAGTTCCTTCGCTGGCTGCACCGCGGTAGTAAGTGGCTGTTAGTATGGGCAGCCCACGTAGTCGTTCTTACGGCACTTGGCTTCGGAGCCGGATTTCTGCTGTTTACTGAAAGTGCCAACGCCATTCAGTTTGGCGTACAGTGGTTTCTTTGGGCCGTGGTGATTCGCACCGTGTACGTCTGGCACATCACGTGGCTGGTAAACTCTGCAGCCCACCGGTGGGGTTACCGCAACTACACAACTACCGACCATAGCACGAACAATTGGATGGTAGCGCTGCTGACTAACGGAGAAGGGTGGCACAATAACCATCATGCGGCTCCGCGGGCATGCTCGCAGGGTCACCGGTGGTGGGAAATTGACCTAACCTACAGTTTTGTGCGCGGACTCCAACTTGTGGGGCTTGCATGGGATGTGTCTCCGGTGAAAGTTGCCACATACTTAAAAGAACAAAAGGGATTGAACGGTGGACCAAAGGTAGATGACTGCGTTCTAGAATCGAAGTAGAATGCTCGCCAATTGGGGCAATGTGTGACATAGCGCGTACGTTTCCTTCACTCGGTATGTCAGGCCCCATCAAAGTCATTTGGACATCGTTGAAGACAAAGGCGGATCGAGCCCTTGCCTTGTCGATTCCTAAAAGGTCGACAAATCGGAGAAGATGATGGGTGGCAAAAAAGGATCTGGTTCAAAGAAAAACAGCGAAGAGGAAACTATTGTCACTGTCTGCCGGAATCGCAAAGCAACTCACGACTTTGACATTACTGACAGCCTTGAATGCGGCATTGTGCTGGTGGGATCAGAAGTCAAAAGTCTGAGGGAAAACCCACCCGGTCTTGATCAGGCATTCGCTAGGGTAGAAGGTGGTGAAGTTTGGTTGTATGGGCTTGAAATACCTGAATACGTCCAAGCCAATCAGTTGAACCACAAGCCCAAGCGACGCCGCAAAATGCTGCTCAACCGCGAGGAAATTGACCGCTTTGCAACCAAAACGACTCTGAAAGGAAGCACTCTGGTCCCACTAGAGATATACTTCCGAAAGGGTATCGCCAAAATCATGCTTGCGGTAGGCCATGGTAAGAAGCTCCATGACAAGCGTGAGACACTGAAAAAAAACGAGGCCAAACGAGAAATCCACAGGGCTATGTCGCGCAAGCGGCGAGGCGATTGATTCACCTGTTCAACCTTCACAGTCACTCCCCAATCCGGAATGTGCCGTGCGTGTTATTACTCTGGTGGAAAGTCTGGACCATGTGTGCGCCCGCTACAGGGCTGGCGCATTCGTTAAACCACTCGCCGCATATGGCATCGACCTACAACTACTCCCGCTACCCCGTGCATTTCCAGCAAGGCAGCAGACGCTATGGAATCTGAAAGGCGAAAGGGTCATTCTTCTCCGAAAACTGTTGCCATGGATTGACTGGAAAATAGTGCGTTCGCGAGCCTCATGGATCGCTTTTGACCTGGATGATGCCGTTTTTCTGCGCGATTCCTATTCCGGCAAAGGATTCACCGATTCCAGAAGGCAGGCCCGATTCCAGAGGATCTGCCTTGAAGCTGATGCCATCGCCGCTGGAAACACTTTTTTGGCCAATGCCGCACGCGAAAATGGTGCCCTTGGTTCTATTGAAGTCATCCCGACATGCGTTGATCCGAACGCCTACATTCCGCGACAGGCGCACGACTTATCTGACAGGCTCGATTTGGTTTGGATAGGCTCGGCAAGCACCCTACAGGGCCTCGATCGATTCCGCGAAACCCTCGAGACGATTGGGAAAAGAGTACAAGGGGTTCGACTCATTCAGATCTGCGATCGGTTCCTGCAATTCAAACACCTTGAGACAGTTCATGCCCCATGGGCTTCGGTAACGGAAGCGCGTGATCTGGCAAACGCAAACGTTGGAATATCATGGATTCCAGACGATCCGTGGAGCCAAGGTAAATGCGGGCTGAAACTACTCCAATCGATGGCAGCGGGGTTGCCCGTAGTCGCCAATCCGGTGGGTGTTCACCCCGAAATGATCACTCCGAACATCAACGGCTTTCTGGCAGGCGATACCGAAGAATGGGTCGAAGCAATTATTCGGCTTCGTGACGATCTTTCCCTGAGAACCAGACTTGGTCAGGCGGGAAGGGCGCTCGTCGAAAATAGATACAGCGTTTCTGTTGGGGCACGCCAGTGGAAGGAACTCCTGTCATGATCCTTCCAATAAGGTGGACACTAAAGCCAACAGATACAATTCTGGCAGATTGGCTCGACTCAGCCTCAGCGGGCGATATGGCCAGCACATGTGACACGATCGGCATCCGAATTAAAGACGGAGCACATCGAACCGTTTGGAGATTGGAAGGCCCATGGGGTTCCATTCATGTCAAACGAAATCCACTACATAATTTACGCGCCTGGGCCAGAAGGTGTTTCAGGAAATCGAAGGCTGCGTTGGAAGCACACAACGCTCAGCGGCTTTCGAATCGTCTAGTTCCCACGGTAGAAGTCTTGGCACTTGGCGAGGAATCCTCATGGCGCGGAGCTTCATGGATCGTAACACGGACACTATCGGGTGGAGTCGGCCTTGATCAGGTTTTAGTGACACCGGGGGCATTCAACCGTGTAAATATGGCGGTCCTATTGGGACAAACCATTGCTCGCATGCACGGTGCCAGTGCCTTTCACCCCGACCTACACCCGGGTAATTTGCTTCTGACCGTGGACGGAACCCTCCACATCCTTGATATTCACGACCTCGAATGGGCTAATCCAACATTGGAATTGCGGATTCGCAATCTGGTGCTCCTCAACCGATGGTTTCAATTGCGGTGCCCGGCATGGGACCGATACCGTTTTCTGCGCGCCTATTTGAATGAATGGAAAAGATCAGACAATTTTCCAGATTTGGATCCACGGGCCATGGCACGTGATATCGAAAAAAGGACATTCACCAGCAATCAAAAGCTTTGGAAAGGCAGAGATTTGCGCTGCCTTGGCAACAACCGTGATTTTATCAGGCGCACGAAACAAGGATGTTCCGTGATGCACCTGCGAGATTGTCAGACCGAGGTAATCGATCTGCTACAGAATTCGGCACCGGAAGAACGAGTGGCGAGCATTTTCAAGAAATCTGCTTCGTCTACCGTTGGATTGGTACCGCTGTTCGTAGGTTCTACCCACCGATCTGTGGTTTTGAAAATCATCCCACACCGACGCCCGATGATTGATTGGATCAGAAGTTGGTTTGAAACGCCCGGACAGAAGGCGTGGAAATTGGGCCACGCTCTGCGAGCTAGAGGCTTGCCTACTCCAATTCCTATGGCTTACAGAAGCAAAATGGGTATTTGGGGAGGCGACGAACGACTGGTTGTGGAATTCCTTGCGGATTCGCGCCAGCTTGATCTTTGGTGGCGTGAAGCCCCCGTAGCGTTTTTCCAAAAACGCGACCTGCTCAAGAGATTGGCACGGATCGTCGCCACCATGCATACACGCGGTGTTCGCCATCGCGACTTGAAGTCAGCCAACATCTTGATCGATTGCAAACACCAACCTTGGATCATCGACCTAGCTGGAGCATCTCTAAACCGATCGGTTTCACAGCGAACATGTGAAAAAGATCTGGCGCGGATGGCTCGAAGTGGCCTCGCCATTGGGATGGCCTTGACCGGATACCTGATTTTCTTCAAAGCTTATTCTGGAAACCGGTTGTCCCCAGACTGGAAGAAACAGTGGCGGCAGATTTCAAGACTTGTGGAAAAGGCCATGGCTCTCCAGCAAAAGCGGGGGCGTCCTGCTGGGTAGTGCCCTTGGCGATTGCTTGCGTTGCAATTTGTGGCTGCAATTCCTTACCTGTTGCCCGTTTGGCTCAGCCAGATCCGGAACCTCCCGCAGTAGCCAGTGGAACAATACCTTCGCTTCCAGGTGCACATGAAGCGCGCGTGGCCCCCTTTTTATTCCGTTCCGACCGTCCACTGCCCGAGAAGCATCCAGCACTCACTACAGCTGCATCATTGCGTGATAGGGTAGCCAAGGAACTGAAAATTCCACCAGCACGAGGAGTGATTCTCGTCTACATTTTCGGCGAAAAAGGCTCGTTCGATCAATATCTGCGAAAACGTTATCCACAACTACCATCAAGGCGGGCCTTTTTTGTCGCACAAGGCAGGCAAGGAGGCCGCGACGAAGACTTGATGGTGCTGACTTGGTGGTCCGATCGACTGGAACAAGACCTGCGACATGAATTGACACATGCGCTGCTCCACTCAGCACTGCCCGATGTGCCACTATGGCTTGATGAGGGATTGGCAGAATATTTCGAGCTTGAAGATTTCCCGCTGGTTAGGAAGGAGCGCCTGACTCAGGTTCTTGCCGATTTCAACAAACCGGACCGGCCTGATATGTCACGGCTCGAAGGTTTACGCGATATCCAGCAAATGGGTCGCGAAGAATACCGAGAATCTTGGGCTTGGGCCCACTGGATGCTCAAGGGACCACCGGAAGCACGAGCGGCCCTATTAACTGCATTAGTTGACCTGCGGTCTGGACGAAAAATATCGCTTGTGGAGCGAATAGAAAAAGTATTACCCAACGCGCGACAGCAGATGGTTGCGCACATGCGTCAACTTGATGAAAGCCCGGCGCCATGAAACTGCTGGTGGTAACTGGCCCTGTGGATGTGGCCATCGATTCTGTCAGGCGATTGACCAATCGAGCCACTGGATCTACAGGGTGGTCGATTGCCGCGGAAGCTTCACTTCGCGGACACGAAGGGATATTGCTTACATCACGCCCCGGTCAATTGCCCGGAGTTGGTTGGTCCGTCGAACCTTTTGACGACTTTAATGACCTTTATATAAAATTAAAAATCAGCTTAGTTACATACAAGCCTGATGTGCTTGTTATGGCCGCGGCAGTGTGTGACTATTTGGTTGATGGCTTCATTCGCGAGGAAGGCGGCCCTCTGCAGGCAATCCAAGGTAAAATCGATGGTCACGCCCCAGAATTGTGGCTAAAACTGATACCAGCACCACGCTTGGTGGATTTGTCCCGCTCACAGTGGGGTTTCACCGGTAAATTAGTAGTGTTCAAGCTGGAATCAGGCGTTGATCTTCCAACCCTTCTGATGCGAGCCGAAACTACCCGTACTCGTTGCGACGCGGATATTGCTGTTGCGAACCTTGTGGAAACAGCCAACGATCAGGCATGGATTGGCCCAAATCGAGAAGGTCAGTACGAGTTAGTGATGCGCTCTGAATTACCATCGCGATTGCTCGACGCCCTCGATTTGCCTGGAAAGAGTTAAACCATGGCACGCATATTGCTGGGGGTAACCGCGTCGGTAGCAGCAGTCAAGGTACCGGAATTGTATCAAGCTCTAAAGCATGCAGGGCATGTTATCCGAATCGTCGCGACTGACCGATCATGCCATTTTTTTGATGTGCAATCTCCTGATGGGGTACCTCGGGCATCGAGAAATCCTCAAATTTGCACACTTGATGCCGATGAGTGGCAAGGCAGCGGCGCGGATGGCCGATACGTTCGAGGCGACACAGTACTTCACATTGAATTGCGCCGGTGGGCCGATCTGCTTCTCGTCGCGCCCCTCGATGCTAATACATTGGCCCGATTTGCGTTGGGTTTATGTGAAGGATGTCTTGGATCGGTTTGGCGGGCATGGGACCACCAAAAACCAATCGTTTTGGCGCCAGCGATGAATACCGTTATGTGGAATCACCCTGCCACGTGCCGCCATTTGTCCACGTTAGGTCAGGATCACGGTCTCGATCTGCCGGCCAGTCGGGAGAGTGCGCCACTGATTCAAGCAATCAACAATTCTGGAAGCGGCTTAACCGTTGTTTCTCCTGTGACCAAATTATTGGCTTGCGGCGACGAGGGAATAGGCGGAATGGCAGGCATTAATGACCTTATCGAAGCCGTAAATAAAGCTCTTTCTTAGCGTTGAGCACGATCAGAAATCTGTCCCAATTCCCAAGACAGAATGATTGCGGCAGTCTCCATCCGCAGAATACGTGGCCCTAGGTCCACCAGCGTCCATCCCCGCTCAACAGCCAGACCTGCTTCAGCCTCAGTCAGTCCGCCTTCAGGGCCAACGGCACCCCAGATGCTTGATGGAGATTCAGTCAATACCGGCAAATTTTTTGCTGCAAAAGCAGGCCCGTGTGCAACACAACCAACCTCTCCGAGTGGTCGCAAAGCCAAATAGTGCTCCCAAGTTGAAACTGGCTCGATAGACATTAACTGGCTTCTACCGCACTGTTTACTGGCTTCAATGACATGGCGTGTAAGCCGCTCCAGCCGTTTAGGCTCGGGGTGGATAACACTTCTCTCGGTAGCAAGTGGAAAAAAGCGGCTAACTCCAAGCTCCACGAGTTTCTCAATAAGAATCTGTTCGCGATCTCCCTTGGGGAGGGGTGCCGCGATAATGGTTGTGGTTTTTCGTTCGCACAGATTAGGAATGCGCGCCTCAATTTCCAGAATGGCGTCACGCCTGCCCAGTTGCACCAGAACTGCTGGATAATTGAAGCCGTCTCCATTGAAAAGAACGACCTTTTCACCAAGCCTAATGCGGGAAACAACAAGATGACGGGCTTCCTCACCATCGAGGTCGAATCGGCCCAAGCCTAATGGCATGTTGACGTGGAATCGGTGCGCCATGGTGGGGTACTTATTCTCATGAGAATGTTGAATCTCCCCAATCAGATTAGGGAAATCACGGACCATGGGCATGCCGGCGGGATCTGCATCTGGAATGAACCGGGATGACTCCTCCAGAAATCTGGCAAGTATGGAAGCTATGCTTCAGCGCTTGATGGCGCTGCCAGCAGCGCCTGGTGAAGCCGCTTCTCAAGCACAAACCGCTAATCCGCAACGCCCCATGTCTGCTCCCGTAGACTCATGGTCTCCCTCCAGTTCCACTTGGGGACCATTGGCTGATGTCTGGAAATCTGGCGGGCAATCTGATCCGGTACAACACTCCCAAGCCGAATCAGTGGCAGCAAATCCTGTTCGTCCGTCTTCCTACACCGCGCCAGATGCACCACGAAAGGATGCATCTGCTGCCATCATGGAACGGCGAACCTTGTTGACTTGGTTTAGTGACCTCCTCGATGAGATGGCTTCTTCTTTGGGACCAGTAGGACGCTTTCTGGCAACAACATCGGGCCATTGGATTTTGGCTCTGGCTGGTATTGGCTTCTGGGGATTGGCTGCTTACATTCTCACTGGAGGCACAATAGCTTGGCCAACTCTCGGAAATTCCCTAGAATAACTGCTTGATTTCACACTAAGATTGGACCAATCGTTATGGCTGAGGCAACTGGGATTGTAGTGAATTCACGCATCCCGGGTCCCGGCCGCGTTGATATCGGCGCAGGTCTGGCATGTTTGTTGGTACCGGGGTTGGGGCAACTTCTACAAAAGCGCTACTTCAAAGCTGGCCTTTTTTGCTTCTGCGTTTACTTCCTGTTTTTCTATGGTTGGCATCTGGGAAGCTACAGCAATGTGTATTTGCCCCGAGCCCACGAATGCGCCCCGCGCGCCAAAAATTGGACCACAGTGACCGCAGGTCCGCTTTCGATTCCGTTTCCCAAGGCCATCTACTACCGGTTGCAATTTGCAGGGCAATTGGGAACAGGAATCGTTGCATGGCCGGCCATTATTCAGTTTTGGGCTGTCGATGAAGAAGATCCCAATGCCAAACCACTACCCCTGATTGGGCTTATCATGAGGGCGCCTCCAGAGCAAAAACTGAATTTAATGCAAACCCATGGCACCATTCTTTGGGAACTGGCTTGGGTATTCACAGTAGCTGCTGGATTGCTGAACATTCTTGTAGCTTACGATGCTTATGCAGGACCAGGTGGCCCCGAGGCTCGATCCAACTCATGATCCCATCTGTGACAGACTCGATTTTCTTCCATTTTCCAATGCTGGTGATGCCCATAGCGCTTGTTTATGGCGCCACGCGACACGAGCAGCCATGGAATATTCTGGTTGAAGCTTGCCGTTGGCTATACCGGTTGCTGATGTTTCTGGGCACGATTGCCGCTGTTGTATTTCTGATGACTTGGCTGATCTAAAAACAAAAGGCCGGGCGTGTCTTCACGCCCGGCCTTCGATTGAGTTGCATGGGTGTTTAGATTCAAATCAATCAGCGTGAAGCCGTTGAATCGTTTTCGAAGTTAGCAACTGCGTCTTCGCCAGCGCGAACAACAAGCTTGGTGGTGCGGACGGTATTGTCTGCATTCACAACCTTGATGTCATAAAAGAAGGCCGAACCCTGAGCCAAAGCTGGGGTTGAGAAAACGCGGCGAGCGCCGGTTGCTTCGGTTGCAACGCCGTCAACAAACAGCTTAGCATTTGCTTGCATTTCAACGATAACGCGAGCAGGAGCAGCCTGAGCGGCTGGCTTCTTCTTCATGTCGTCGGCATTCTTAGGTGCTGCTGGTGCAACGGGAGCAGCCTGAGGAGCGCCTTGAGCCTTACCCTTGTAGATCGGGGTGGCTGGAACAACTACAGAGCCATAGCAACCGTAGCAGGAGCCGTAGCAAGAACCATAGCAGCCGCCGTAGCAGGAGCCATAGCAAGAACCGTAGCAACCGCCGTAGCAAGAACCATAGCAACCATGGCAATTACCATAGCAACCGTTGCAAGAGTAAACAACAACGGGCTTGCAGCAAACAACTGGAGAGCAGACAGGAGCGCAACGTGGCTTGCAGAAGAAATCAGGGGCGGTGGTTGAAGTAGCCATCGCCGCCATCAGGATAGCGGAAAACATGGTGGACCTCCTAGGAGAAACTCTAAATGGCTGGAAATGGAACCAACCAAGAAGAATAGTAAGGATAGGAAGTCTGAGTGTCAAAGCCGTCCGCGTGAATTATCGGAATAAATGCCCCTTTCTTCCCAATATTCGTGTCCACCTCGTTCTTTTTTCTTTAAGTTTACCGCCCGCTTCCTTTTTGTTAGGTTTGATTCATGATTATTCTTGACCACAATGCAACGACACCGGTTTTGCCGGAAATCCTCGACGCCATGATGCCCTACCTCAAAGAGGAATGGGGAAATCCATCCAGCCAGCATGCACTGGGGAGAAATGCCCGTGCCGCAGTTGAACGAGCAAGAGAACAAGTGGCGTCACTTATTGGAGCGAAACACGAAGAAATTATTTTCACATCTGGTGGGACCGAGGCCACCAATCTGGCATTGGCTGGAACAGCAGGCACTTCTTGGCCATTGGTTGGTCGCAGTGGCTGGCGTGGTACCGTCAGCTCTGTCATCGAACATCCTGCCACGCTGGAAACCCTTAAACGGCTTCGATCAACGGGCCATGGTTTCAGATTGTGCCGAGTCACCCCTGAGGGGCAAATTGACCTTACGCATATGGAACGCCTTATGTTTTGGCGGCCACGGC
>Ga0255125_1000207_pt1 | contig 19772 bp, 15 predicted proteins | sample Law_Cont_RepC_8d_FD_188557 | JGI IMG/M metagenome (GOLD analysis project Ga0255125, IMG submission 188557) | Freshwater microbial communities from St. Lawrence River, New York, United States - Law_Cont_RepC_8d | ecosystem: Environmental > Aquatic > Freshwater > River | place: USA: New York...
TCAAATCGCGCGGTGGGTGATTGCATCCAACCTGCCGGTCAAATCCGCGACTTGCTGTTCCAGATTGGTCAGGCGCAAGCGCAGTTCATCCATCGCTCCACCACTTCTCGGTTCGGCACGACCCAAATCAGGCTCTGCCCCGGATGCCCCCGCACGAGCCCTTAAAGACTCCAATTCGTCCGCAGGGTAAAAACCATGGCTTACCTGTGCACCCCGACGCTCCAGTGGCCCAAACGCAACCACCAAATTGCGCTCAATTAAAACCCGCAGCACCTGCCGCAAACTGTCCAAATCGTCGATCGGCTCCATGCGACTGGCCCGCAACCGCAATTCGCCCTCAGTCTGCGGACCACGCAGTAATAACTCGGCAATCACTGCGACCTCTTTTTTGTCGAGGGTGAAAACCTCATAAAGCTGGTGCCGCCAACGCTCCACCCGACCGCCTACCACCCTGGAAACCAGCTTTTTCTTGATCAGAACCTCCAGGCAGTCCTGAATCTCAATTTCCTGCAAATCCAACAGCGGGTCACGATTGCTCTTTTGGTTGCAACCGGCAACAAGTGCATTCAGGCTAAGGGGATAGGTGTCAGGCACCGTTCGGGCCTTTTCCACCAAAACGCCCAAAATCCTTCGCTCTACCAACCCAAGGGTAATTGCCGCTGGGGCGCCACCTTCCATGATCTTGCCTCTCCAGAAACATCCGCACACTTTGCCCAGTTCACCAACAGTGCATCATAGCGCATGCAAGCCAAATCTGCCGGCTTGGAAAACGAATTGACCTAACCCCACACGCCCAAAGGCTCTTCCTAGTGGGTTTGGGCCGGTCCTGCGGGGTCCGTATGCCCCTTTCACCCACTATTCCCGCCACCTTTGACGCCTTTGCTTGGTGGTGATAGACGCGCTTCGGTCGATCTTCTTACTAGGCCCGTCCAGCCGTTTGCTAATGCCGAATCCTTCAATCGGGGGTGTCCCACCTTGGTTGCTTACTCCCTCACCCTTGCGACCACGCTACTTTTTGCGCTTTTGGCCTGCATCCTGCTTCCAATACCCCCTTCGTTCAGCCTCAAAACCCTGAGGGACCCCCGAGGGTTTTAGTCTCCAGCAGGGTATCAGCACCGCCCCATAGCGGGGGCAATTCCCAATTCTCAACCAAAGAAATTGGCCAACCCTAGGGCACAAACTGCCCCAACTTGATTTCCTTCCCCTCCCAGACCGCTTTGCCCGTGGCCCGGTCATATTCCAGCACCCGGTGCTGGCTGCCTGTCACCGCCGCCACATCCACCCGCGGCAGGCGGCTTTGCAGCCGGGCTTTCACCTCGGTCATACCGGCATTCCCAATCAGGTTAGTCCACTCCCGGGGGTCCTCGCGCAGGTCGTACAGTTCCTCGCTGCCGTCCGCGTAACAAATGTAGCGGTATCGGTCATCCCGCACCGCGTGGTTGCCCCGGTTGTGGGTGGTGATAGCCACCCGGTCAACTTGGGCCGCAGGGTTTTTCAACAAAGGCACCAAAGACCTGCCCTCCAACCCATCGGGCCCCTTCACACCAGTAAGTTCCATCAAGGTGGGATAGATGTCCAACAACTCCACAGCCCGAAAGCACTCGCCAGCCTTGGCGGTGCCTGGCCCCGCTATCACCAACGGCACACGGGTGGATCGCTCCCAAAGCGTGTTTTTACCGGTGATTTGCTTCTCACCCAAATGGAACCCATGGTCCGAGCAAAGCACCACCACCGTGTCATCCTCATGCCCACTGGCCTTCAGTGCCTCCAAAACCCGCCCCACCTGCGCATCTACAAACTGCGTGCAGGCCAAATAGCTGCGCACCAAGTTGCGCCACTGGTTATTTTCCCGAACCCACTTCAGCCGCGGCTCCGGCAAATCCCAGTGCAAATACCAAGAGAATCTCGGCGTGTCGTCACGATCATTCGCTTCGATTGCCGGCAACACACTGTCATCATCTGGAATCTTTGCCAACCATTCAGGCGGAATATGGCAAGGGACATGCGGCAAAAAGAATCCTGCTGCCAAAAAGAATGGTTTACCTTCAGGAGTCTTTCCCAATTGGTCCACAGCCCAACTGGCTACCTTAAAATCTCCTTTTTGCTCTTCTTTGTGCGGAAAAGCGCCCCAGTCCATCATCGGGTGGTTGCCGCCAGGCGTGGGCGGGATCAGCTTGGCCACAGGCCCAACTCCGGGCCCGCCGGGGTGGCCCCAAACCTTGAATTGCCCCGCCCGGTCCGCCGGCGGCACCGCATGCCAAATTTTGCCCGTAACCAGAGTGCTATAACCCGCCCGGCCAAACGCCTGGGGAAGACTCTCACGCCCTCTCAGACTTGCCACATCCCTGTACCAAGGCATCAACCCGTGAACCCCCGTCGTCGAGGGCCTCAAACCCGTCAAAAGGCTGGTGCGCGAAGGATTGCACAAGGGGGCTTGGCAATGGGCATTGCTAAACAACATGCCCCGTCTGGCCAACGCATCAATATGCGGGGTTTTAGCTAATGGGTGCCCCTTCAGGCAGCCTATCCAATCATTCTGATCATCAATCATGATCAGCAAAACATTCGGCCTTGCCCGTCCAGGCCCATTAGAACCTGCTTGGCTGGCCACTAATATTGCAATCAAAACGCCCAGCATGGATATACTTCTCGTGATTCCTTAACTTGGCCCCGTGCCCCCTATCTTCTAACATGACACTCATGCGATAACATGGTTTCTTCGAGTGTTCGTTAACGTTTTACAGCCCGACAAAATTTTGAAAGAGAGCTTACTTTGAGCCAGATCCACGACCTGGTGCGCGAATTGCGCGAACCCAATAACAGCAAAATTGTCCTGCTGGTGGCCGATGGTTTGGGTGGTCTCCCTTTGCTACCAGGTGGCAAAACCGAATTGGAAACCGCCAAGACTCCCCATCTCGATGATCTGGCAAAAATTGGCGTCTCCGGCCTTTCCGTCCCCGTCCTGCCCGGCATCACCCCAGGTAGCGGACCGGGCCACTTGGGCCTCTTTGGCTACGATCCCCTCGAGTTCCGCATTGGCCGCGGCATTTTGGAAGCCCTAGGCATCAACTTTCAGGTCGGACCGCGCGATGTCGCCATTCGCGGCAACTTCTGCACGCTCGACGCATCCGGCACCATCTCCGACCGACGCGCTGGCCGCCCGTCCACCGAAACCTGTGTCGAAGTTTGCAAAATCCTTGCAAAAATCGAAGTTCCAGGCGCCGAGATTTTCGTCGAGCCCGTTCGCGAGCACCGCTTTGTGCTCGTTATCCGTGGCGACAATCTGGGCGACCGCGTCAACGACACCGACCCGCAAATCGTCGGCGCCAAACCACTGCTCGCTTCCGGGGCCGACGACGCCAGCAAGCGCACCGCAGAAATAATCAACCAGTTTGTGGAAAAGGCCACCCGCGCCCTAAGCGACCAAGCCCCGACCAATGGCATCACGCTCCGTGGCTTCGCCAGACACCCCGCCATCGCATCCATGCACGATGTCTACGGCCTGCGCTCTGCCGCTCTCGCCGTTTACCCCATGTACCGCGGCCTCGCCCGTTTGGTTGGCATGGAAATCCTAGAAACCGGCCCAACCCTCGAAACCCAAGTCGACGCCCTCAAGGCCGCCTGGAACGACCACGACTTCTTCTTTCTCCACTACAAATACACCGACGCCACTGGCGAAGACGGCAACTTCGACGCCAAAGTCAAAGCGACCGAGGCCTTCGATGCTATCATCCCTGCGGTGCGCGCCCTCAATCCCACCGTGCTGATTGTCACAGGCGACCACAGCACCCCCAGCAAAATGAAAAGCCACTCCTGGCATCCGGTTCCAACGCTGCTGTCGGCCGACACGTGCCGTACCGACGCGGTCACCACCTTTGGCGAATCCGCCTGCCTGCAGGGCGGCCTCGGCCAATTCGAGGCCAAGCACCTCATGCTGCTGGCTATGGCCCACGCCGGCCGCCTTGGCAAATACGGGGCCTAAAGAATTCAAGATCCCAAATATAAAAAGGCACCTCCATCTCATGGCGGTGCCTTTTTTACGCCTGCAATTTAGTTCTCACCTCGTCACCAGTCACTTCTCCTTCCCACCGGCTGATCACCACCGTTGCCACGCCATTGCCAATCATGTTGGTTATGGCCCTGCATTCACTCATGAAGCGGTCGATGCCAATGATGAAAGCAATGGAAGCGGGCGGAATGTCCGGCACCGCCTGCAGCGTCGCCGCCAGGGTCACAAACCCAGACCCGGTCACCCCGCTGGCACCCTTGCTGGTCAGCATCGCCACCAACAGCAAACCAATCTGCTGGGCCCATGTCATGGGAGTGTTGGTTGCCTGGGCAAGAAAAATTGCCGCCATACACAGGTAAATATTGGTCCCATCCATATTGAAGCTGTAACCAGTGGGCAGGACGAGTCCCACTGTCGATGGCTGGCAACCCAGCCTCCGGCTTTTTTCCATCATGCCGGGCAAGGCTGTTTCACTCGAACTGGTGCCAAGGCACAAAATCAGCTCGTCCCGGATGAACCACAAATATTGAAAAATGGAAAACCCTGCCCACCGACACACCAATCCAAGCACCACCACCACAAACAACCCGGCAGTCACATAAAAGCACAACATGAGCCCAAGCAAGTTTTCCAGCGATTGAATGCCATATTTGCCCACCGTGAAGGCCATCGCCCCAAAAGCCCCGATTGGCGCCGCCCGCACCAAGATTCCCAGCACCGCGAAAAAGAATTCCTGAGCCCTCTCTATACCGACCAAAATCACACGACCGCGCTCCCCTAACCGCACCAACGCAAAGGCCGATACCACAGAAACCAGCAATACCTGCAACAATTCCCCACCCGCCAAAGCCCCGAAAAAACTCTCGGGAACCATTCCCTGCAAAAACTGAACCGTGCTCGCCAAGCTCGCCTTCTGGGCGTGCAGATTCGCTTGCTCCACATGCTGGGCAACCTCGGGCGCCTCAAACCCTACCCCCGGCTTATACAGGTTCACAACCATCAGCCCCAGCGCCAGCGCCAAGGTGGATACCACCTCAAAATACAAAAGCGTCCGCAAACCCACCCGTCCCAAGCGCTTCAAATCCCCCATCGAGGCGATGCCATGCACCACAGTGCAAAAAACAATCGGGGCTATCACCATCTTCACCAGCTTGACAAACCCCTCCCCCAAAGGCTTCAACGATTCGCCAAAACTCGGTAAAAAATGCCCCAAAGCGATACCCAAAGCCACAGCGATAAGAACCTGCACATACAAAACCCGGTACCAAGCCCGCGCCGGGCTCGCGAATTTCATGGAATGTTCATTTTGGGCTGAATCATTATTCATACCGCCCACATTAGCCCAAACTTCTTCGGCTTGCAGGGCTTTCCTCCTACCTTTTCCCGCCATGCCCGGCCCGGTTAGACTGTTGATAGATCCGGAATTCCATTGGTACTTTTTAAAATTGAGGAGAAAGTTCCATGCGCACACTCACCACCAAGGCCCTGCTGGGCGGATTGGCTATTCTGCTGGGATCAGCGGGCACACGCGCCGACGAATGGCCCCAGTGGATGGGCCCGCAGCGTGACAACACCTGGCGCGAAAAGGGCATCCTCGACAAATTGCCCGCAGGCGACATGAAGCCTGTCTGGAAAGCCCCCATCGGCGGTGGCTACGCCGGCCCGGCAGTGGCTGCAGGCAAAGTTTTCGCTACCGACCTCGTCAGCAAAGACGATGTGAAGGTTGACAACTTCTCCCGCGGCAAGTTCACAGGCAACGAGCGAGTACTCTGCTACGACGAGGCAACCGGCAAACAGCTCTGGAAACACGAGTACCCGGTCACCTACTCCATTTCCTACCCTGCCGGCCCGCGCGTCACTCCTACCGTGGCCGATGGCAAAGTTTATTTTCTGGGTGCCGAGGGCAAATTAATTTGCTGCGCTATTGAAGATGGCAAAATTCTCTGGCAGAAAGACCTCAAGGAAGAATACAAAACCAAGTCGGCACTCTGGGGCTACGCCAGTCACCCTCTGGTCGATGGCAACAAGCTCATCTGCCTCGCGGGTGGCGAAGGCAGCCATGTGGTGGCCTTCGACAAAGACTCAGGCAAAGAAATCTGGAAAGCAGGCACCGCCAAGGAACAAGGGTATTGCCCACCCACCATCATCAACGCTGGTGGTGTTCGCCAACTCATCATTCCCAGCCCCGACTCTGTCGTCTCGCTTGATCCCGAAACAGGCAAACAACACTGGACAACCCCCTACGAGGCCACCAACGGCTCCATCATCATGTCCCCACTGGTGATCGGCGATTACCTGTTCATCGCCGGCTACAGCAACAAAAACCTGCTGCTCAAATTGGCAAAGGACAAACCCGCAGTTGAAGTGGTCTGGAAAGACCAAAACAAAACCGCCATCTCCCCCGTAAATGTCCAGCCCCTGGTCAAGGATGGCGTGGTTTATGGGTTTGACCAAAGCGGCGAATTGGCCGCCGTCGAAATCCCCAGTGGCAAACGGCTCTGGACCACCCCAGAACCACTCAGCAAGCGCCCCTTGGGTTCGGGTACCGCCTTCATCGTCCGCCACGAAGACAAGTTCTTTTTCTTCACCGAGACAGGCTTCCTGGTGACCGGCACACTCACACCCAAGGGCTTCACCGAAACCAGCCGGGCCAAGCTGCTCCCACCCACCAACAACGCCTTTGGCCGCGATGTGCTCTGGTGTGCGCCAGCCTTTGCCAACAAACGAGTCTATGTCCGTAACGACTCCGAAATTGCCGCTTTCGACCTGTCAAAGTAGGCTTTTGACCCGCCCCAAGCAGAAGGGCCACCGCTCAAGGCGGTGGCCCTTCTGCTTGGGCACCCTTTTATTCACGCACCATAGCCCCAAAACCGCTTGTCAAACCAATTTCCATGGCGCCCTATAAGCCTTTTCAACCAATTTTGCGGCATCAGGATTATTGATGACCTGCTCGCTCGCTGGATCCCAGGCAATAGCCTGACCGGTCCGCACCGCGATATTGCCCAAATGGCAAACCGTGGCAGACCTGTGCCCTATTTCCACATCGCAAATCGGCTTTGCACGGCTCTTGATGCAATCCAGCCAGTTCTGGTGATGGTTGGCACTCGCATAGAGCTTCACATCCACCTTGGGGTAATCTTTTGCCGCAACTTTCTCACCATTTATTTTCAGTTGTAAAACTCCACGGTTGACATGGATCTCACCCTTTTCACCTTGGAAAGTGGTGCCACTTGGTTGGCTCTGCCCACACACCATGGTGATACCGTTGGCATAGCGGTAATTGATCTCGGTCCACTCCGGCACCTCAAACCAGCCATCCTTGTTGAAGCGTGCCTTGGCCTCGGCCGAAACTGGGCCGCTGTTGTCCATGTCGAGCCCCCATTGCGCAATATCGAGATGATGGGCCCCAAAATTGGTCTGCTGGCCACCCGAATAATCCCAGAAAAAACGAAAAAGGTAATGCACACGCTTCTCGTTGTAAGCGCGCTGGGGTGCCGGCCCTAGCCATAGGTCGTAATCCAGCTCCACAGGCGGGGCACTATCAGCAACCGCCGGTGGCCTAAAATTCACTGCGGGCAGCCCCACCAACACATGGCGCACCTTGCCAATGGCACCGCCACGCACCAACTCACAAGCCGTCCTAAACTCTTTGGCACTGCGCTGCTGGCTGCCCGTTTGCACCACACGGCTGTGCTTGCGGCTGGCATTCACCATCGCCCGCCCCTCGGCAATGGTCAGGGTAAGGGGCTTTTCGCAATACACATCCTTCCCCGCCTGGCAAGCGTTCACCGTCTGCAGCGCGTGCCAATGGTCGGGTGTGGTGATCAACACCGCGTCCACATCTTTGCGGTCCAGCAGCTTGCGATAGTCAACCGCCTGAACAGGGGCGCTACCATGGGCCTTTTCAACCATTGAGGCCGCTTCCGCCAACCGCCGACTGTCCACATCACAAACCGCTACCGCATTTTTCAGCAATGCCTTCAAATTGCTCTTACCTTGGCCGCCCACACCAATGAACCCAATGCGGACACGCTCGCTGGGAGGGGTGTCGCCACCAAATGCCCCCCGGTAAGTGAGGGTGGATAACGACAGCAGCGTCCCAGCTTGCAAAAAGCCGCGGCGGTTGGCAGTAAGTCGCTGGCGTGGCATGATTTCAAACTCCGACAAGTTGTAATCAAATGAATCTAACCGATTTTTTTTGGTTTGAAAGGCCCCACACCCTTTGGCTAAAACCCACACCCACTACCCAGCCACAGTCTTCCCCCATTTCTTCCGCTTCCACCTTTTCCCAAAACCCACATTAGCCCTCAAATTGCTTAAATCGCGGTTGCGGTACACAGTCAAAACAGCACCGTCATCATGACTAATGACCACATGTACGCCATCTAAATGCTGCAAATCGTGGCCCAGCTTGGCCAAAAGCGCAATTTCATTGCGCCCTATGGCAAAAACCAACGCCCCCCGCGTGCATACCTCGCGGCCAAACTGGATCACCTGCTCCACCATGAAAAGGTCGATACGCCTTTGTTGCATGCGTTTATTGGCATGGTGGGTGATAGGAAGAAACGAATCCAACAACGGATCAAGGCGGTTCGCTACAAACTCCTCAGAGCTATCCCCCGCATCATCTGCCCAATCCGGGGTCTGGTAGCCTGCATGTGTCTGGTCCATGACAATCCCTCAGTGATGTTTGGTTTCCACCACTCCATTCGCTCGCAGGGCCAAATAATTTTGCCCATCAGCCAAAATCAGACGAAAAAAACTTCAAACCTGTCAATCTGGGCAACATGCGAAGCATGGGCAGGCGCATCTTGGCCAGTAAGGCACCCTCGCACTGCACCACTAGCCAAATTTTTGCCAAACCAGACAAAACCAAAGCCTGTCCCAATTCAGTAAGCTTCAATCACATTGCAACCGCTCAAGAGTTCTAAATATGGCCAAACTCTTTTTTTATTACTCCACCATGAATGCGGGAAAATCCACTTCCCTGCTGCAGGCCGCTCACAACTACGATGAGCGCGGCATGACCACGCTCCTCTTCACCCTTTCCGACCCCCAAAAACCCGAAATCCCCATCCGCATCGCCTCCCGCATCGGAATTGGCAAAGATGCCACTGGCTTCGGCCCAACCACCGACTTCTGGTCCATTTGCACCACAGCCAAACCCGCACCCGATTGTGTGCTGATCGACGAAGCCCAATTCCTCAGCCAAATTCAGGTTCGCCAGTTGGCCCGCCTGGTCGATGAAGCCAATATCCCCGTCATGTGCTACGGCCTGCGCACCGATTTCAGAGGCGACCTGTTCCCCGGCAGCACCGCCCTCTTGGCATGGGCCGACACGCTCAACGAATTAAAGACCATTTGTCTCTGTGGCCGCAAAGCAACCATGGTGGTGCGGGTGACCCCCGATGGCTCCGTCGAGCGCGAAGGTGCCCAAATCGAAATCGGCGGTAACAACCGCTATGTGCCCCTCTGCCGCAAACATTTTTCCCAATCCGTCAACACAGGTGTGTGCGCCGGGTGGCGGCCGGGCTAAACTAAAATCCTGTCTCCCTTGGCCACTAGCCCGAATGGCATCCATGGCATGCAACCAATCCCGCAGGCAGACCAACTGATTCAACGCTTACTGGCCCGCGGGCCGGCTCGTTTGTTGGCAGGCGCGGCCGGACCCTGTTATCGCACCGCCACTCAACTCCAACTACGCGTCGATCACGCCGCCGCCATCGACGCGGTACACCGCGAAATCAGTCTGACAAATGACCTGGGCCAACTTGTTGATACCCTCGCCCTGTTCGAGGTTGCAAGCGCCGCCAAAGACCGCCCCGAATACCTTCTCAGGCCAGACCTGGGGCGCCGCCTCCACCCCGATTCAGCCGCGCAGTTGCTTTCCCGTTGCCCCCTTCAGCCCCATCTGCAGATCATTGTGGGCGACGGCCTCTCCACCACCGCCGTCGCCACTCAAGTGCCAACACTGCTGCCTCTGCTCATGGAAAAGGCCACTTCGGCCGGCTGGAAAATGGGCCAACCGTTCTTGGTGCGCAACTGCCGGGTGGGAATACTCAACCAGATAGGCGAGATATTAAAACCACAAATTGCCATCCTGCTAGTTGGTGAACGCCCCGGACTCGCCACAGCCGATAGCCTCTCGGCCTACCTCGCCTACCAGCCCGCCAATGGCCATACCGACGCCAACCGCAACCTGATCTCCAACATCCATTCCCAAGGCCTGACTATTCCCGAGGCAACTGATCGGATTTTGGCCCTTTGCGCTCAAATGAGGGTCGCCCGCCTAGGCGGGGTGTCTATCAAAGAAAATCTGGGCGATTTGCCCGAAAGATCAAGGCTACCCCACCATGAAGCATGACCAAAATAACACCCACACCAGCGTCAAAAACAACGATACCGAAGACGATGTTCGCACACTCGAACGCATGGGCTACAAGCAAGAATTGCTCAGGCGCATGGGTGGATTCTCCAACTTTGCCATCAGCTTTTCCATCATTTGCATCCTCGCGGGCGGCGTCACCTCTTTCCACCTCGCCCTCTGCGCCACAGGAGGCGCCTCCATCGGCATTGGCTGGCCGGTGGGCTGCCTCATCGCCCTGGCCGTCGCACTCACCATGGGCCAAGTGGCCTCGGCTTTTCCCACTGCCGGTGGTTTGTATCACTGGTCCAGCATCCTGGGGGGCAAAGGCTGGGGATGGGCCACAGCCTGGTTCAACCTGGTGGGCCTTGCCACCGTCTTGGCCGCCATCAATGTCGGCTTTTACGAATTCGCCATCGCTGCCATCAGCGCCCTCGACCCCTCGTTCCTGCGCCCTGGCGATTGGGTGCAACATGCCTGCGTGGCCGCCATAACTCTCAGCCAGGCCTTCCTCAACCACCGGGCCCCAGGCCTGACAATCAAACTGACCGATTTCAGTGGCTGGTGGATTTTGTCCGTCTCCGTTTTGCTTACCATCACCCTCATGGCAAGTGTCGATTCCTGGGAATTTTCAAGGTTAATCCAATTCGAAAACTATAGCGGCTTCCCTGCTGAATCAACTGACAATCCAACCGGCCCAGTTTGGCCACAAACCGCCAACATCGCTTGGTTGTTTTGCCTGGGACTCATGCTTCCCCTCTACACCATCACTGGGTTCGACGCTTCGGCCCACACAGCCGAAGAAACCATTGGCGCCGCCCGGCAGGTCCCGCGTGGCATTGTGCGCTCGGTTGTTGTCTCCGGCATTTTTGGCTGGATCATGCTCTGCGGCGCCGTCCTCGCCATTCCCGATATGAAAGAGGCTGCCAATCTTGGGCCAGGTGCCTTCTTCCATTCCGTCACCGATGATCTACCACGCTGGCAATCGCAATGCTTGTTCCTAGCCATTGGCTTGGCTCAATACCTTTGCGGGCTGGCCACTGTCACCTCCGCCTCGCGCATGGTTTATGCCTTCGCCCGTGACGGCGGATTGCCCGCCTCCAACTGGTTGAAAAAAATTGGCGCCAATGGCACCCCGGGCCCCGCCATTTTCACACTCGCCCTGTCCTCATTAGCCTTCACTTGGCACACCCCGGTCTACTCCACCATCACCCTGGTGACCACCATCTTCCTTTACGTCTCCTACCTAATGCCAACGGTCGCCGGCCTTGTGGTTCACCGCCATGTCAATTGGGGCCCATGGAGCCTTGGATTCTGGTATTACCCACTTTCAGTTGTCGCCATCCTTGGTTGCGTGTTGCTGGTTGCCCTCGGAACCGCGCCTCCCAACGAGGAAGCCGCCTATCTGCTGGTCGGCTTTGTGGTGCTCCTGCTGGCCGCATGGTTTGGAAGCATGCGTACCAGGTTTCGCGGCCCACCGAAAATGACCCCATAAAGCCAGATAGCCCCAGCCAAACCAAGCACACCCCCGTCAGGCAATTTAAAAGGCAAGCATTCTGGAATGGCATGAAGTTAAGCCATAAACCCCAAGATTTTTAAATGTTTGTGATATTCTAAACGGGGTCTTTTTAATAGTTTGTATTGTTATGGCCTTAGCTTCACGCATGGAGGTTCAACACGGATTGTTCTGTACGGTTTCACACGCAAATGAAGATGCGTGCTCTGATGAGTCGCTTCGGCAAGGTACTTAACGGCATCTATAAAACTAACGCGTTCAACCAAAACAGATTGTCGCGCTGAAGCCTCCAGCCTAACCAGTCGGATCAAGTTGCAGACCAAGCTCCCCCGGAATGATTTTGATCCGGACGGCCCGGCTTAGGCATGTTGCGGCGACTCAGTGGGGATCGAGGCGTTACCTGGAAATGGACAAACTTCAAAACCAAAACCCGAGAAGGAAATCTCTTGAAGTGGTCGGGACTGGATAGGCCCTGATCATTCAGAACGACACTGACTTTACGAGGTCACAAAACAAATGTGCGCAACTTGACAGGCGGTACCGGTTGCGCCCGGCGTTCAGGCTCACGGCGCCAGAAGAAAAATGAGGCTTCGGTAACCTGACGAACCTTGCAGTGGCCCGCACCGTCTGACCGCTACACGGGTGACCGGAAATGATCTCCCCCTTTGCCTCAAGCCGAATGTCCCGCTTCCCTCGCATCGACTGCACTCCCTGTGGTTCCGAAAAACCAAAAGGCTACCAGACTTACGAAGAAGGTTTTTCGCAGGACGGACACAAGGTGAGCGAGGTGGGCTACTGGGCGCATGCGCGCCGGAAGTTCGTAGAATCCGAAAACTCGGCGCTGTTGGAGTCCCAAGAGGCGGTGGCCCGAATCAGGGCGCTGTACCAGATCGAGGAAAGCATCAAGGGCTTGCATTCGGCTGGCAAGTTGGCGGCGCGGTTCCGGGACCCGGTTCCCCTGTTGAAAAACCTGAAGGCGTGGCTGGAGAAGGTGAAGGCCAGGTCCCTGCCAAAGAGCCGGCTGATGGAGGCGGTGAATTACACCCTGAACCAGTGGGACGCGTTGGTGGCGTACACCACAAATGGTGACTGCGCTATCGACAACAACACGGCGGAGCGGGCGCGGGAGGCCCGGGGCGGGCAGTGAACCCGCTTCGGTCCGGGAACTGCGGTCGGGAGGTAACCGAGTGGCGTCTTTGGTAACCGGACTGCCACCCGCCTGCTCAAGTGCCGAAGACCTGGTCCTGGCGGTAGTTTAGGTTTTGGATCCGGGTGTCGCTGGCGAAGTTGTTGTCATCGGCCTGGTTGTAGACGGCGGAGCCGCCGATGGGGAAGCGCGCCTGCAGGTAGGACTTCATAGCGGACTGCTCGGTGAGCCGGCCAGAGCCTTCGGTCAGACGCACCAGATCGGTGCCGATCTGGGGGAAGCCCTCGGCACCGTCGGCGATGAAATCGATGGTGACGAGGCGGATCACCCTGGCAGGGTCGCCTACCAACTGGCCGTCACGCACCACCGCGTCGATGACCTTTCCCTGCTCGTCCACAATGGCCAGGTTGCGAACCCGGTCCCCGGCAGGTTGATTCGGGTCGAAGCTGAACCGCAGCCCGGCGACCTGAAGAAACTCGCCGCGCCGGGCGCTGCCGTCCCATTTCTGGACGCCGTACTCGAGGAGTTGGCGGAGCCCCTGGGGGGTGACCGAGATCAGGGAGAGGTTGTTGTTGAATTTCTGGGCGTTCTCGATGTCCAAAACCGAGATGTCGCCCGACTGCTTGCCGGCGGGGGGATTGGCGGCGGGGGGCAGCCAGGCTCCGGTGGCCGGATCGATCTCGCCGATGGAATCGCGGACGCCGCCACCGTTGGACAGGGCCACGCGGACGGCCGGATCGATAGCGGAGGCGGCGAAGAGGTTGGCATCGTTGATCAGATCGCCCAGGTTGGTTTCCTGCTGGCGCACCGCCGGGCTGGTGCCGTTGAGGTAGACGGAAGTCCGGCCGAAAAGCTCCCCATCCTTCTGATTAAGGAAACCGGCGATCCGGTCGGTCACTTCTTTCACGGCCGCGCCCCGGGTTCCGGAGCCGAAGGGATCCGCGGAGGCCCACAGGGCATTGACCGTTGCCTGGTTTGACCCCAGACCGCCTGAGACCGACTGGTCGTAGCTGCGCGCAATGACGCCCGCGGCGTCGAAGTCGACCACCAGCCGACCCAGGTAGGTGTAGTTGGCGCCCGTGTTGACCACCCAGACCGGGTTGCCATCGGCCCCGGTGAAGGCATCGGGATAGGCCCCGGCCGGGATATCCCCCGGACGGATGGAACTGCCTGTCGTACCCGGATTGGCCAGGATGGTGTGGGAGCCGCCGGCGATGATGATGTCCACACCCTTGAGCAGCGGGGCAAGTCCCCTTTCCAGGCTGAGTTGCTGCAGGTGGGCCAGCAGGATGATCTTGTTGACCCCGGCAGCCTCGAGGCTGGCCGCCGCGGCGTTGACGATGGGAGCCATTGCTTCCGGGGTGTTGTCGGATTCGGTCTCCCCAGGCAGGATCGAGACATCCAAGTCATTCTTCAGGGCCGGAACTAGTGATCTAAGCATAGGTGTGGTCAGGCCGATCAACCCGATGCGCTCGCCGTTCTCGGTGATGATGGCGGTGGGAGCGATCTTGCCGGCGATGGATGAGGCTTCCTGCAAACCCTGTGTGAGAAGCGGGGCCACACCGTCTGAATCGCGCGTGAAATCCAGGTTGGAGGATAGCATGGGGAAATCCGCGCCGGCCCATTCCTCCGACGGTTTGGCGCCGAAGATTTCACGGACATCATCGGTGCCCTCATCGAAATCGTGGTTGCCCATGGCGGAGGCCTGGACGCCGATCCGATTCAGGATGAGGATGTCGCCGCGGCCAGCCTGTTGGGCCTGCTGGTTACCGAATAGGGACGCCATGGAAGAGTCACCGGAGGCCTTAAAGAACGGGCCGGGCAGGATGTTGTCACCGGATGATAGCGTGATGGAATGAGGATACAGGTCTTCCACCTTATCGGTGATGGCGGCAAAACGTGGCGCATCCTGTATGGCGCTGACGCCTGCCTCGAAGTCGGAGGCGTGAAGAACCTGCAGCGTGAAGAAACCGGACGGGTCGCGGCCGGGGGTGAGGTTGGTAGCGATGGCCACGCCGGAGCGGCTATCGGCCACGAAGCGGGCGTCGAGCAGGCGCCCGCTGTTGTAGTCGAAGGCGTTGACGGTGCCGGGGGCTCCGGGGCCCGAGGCGGCGAGGAGGTCGAGGAAGCCGTCGCGGTTGACATCGGCCAGGCCAGTGGTCACGCCTCCGGTGAAGCCGGGGTCGAACGCCTGCAGTTCCTTGCGGAGTTGGCCCTGGGAGTTGAGCACGCGGAGGCCGGAACCATTACCGTCACCGGCGATGAATTCGAGGCGGCCATCGCGGTCCATGTCGCCGGCCACCGCGGAGAGTCCGTGGGCATAGGCTTTGGAGGGGTCGGCCAGGAAGCTGGCGACCCGAGTGGGCTGGGTTGCCAGGTCAAAGGCGGTGATGTGGCCGTTGACCCGGCTGGTGACAACGGCCCATGCGGTGCCATCGGCCAGGGGCTGCGACAGGTTGGCAAGCACACCGCCCCGGTAGGCCTGCTCAAACGCCAGGAAAGAGGAAAGGGTTTCGCCGCTAGAGGCCTTGACCACCGACACGCGCGACTCTGCGCCGGGTCCCATGCCGCAGACCAGCACGCTGGTGACGGCACCATTGATTCGGGCCGGGCCGGCGCCCAGTGACACCCCGCCGGTGAAGGTGGAGTCAAAGGCGTAGAAACTGCGACGGACTTCCCCCGTAGCTGCATCCACGAGGATGACATGAGGTGCGGCGCGGCCCCCTTCACCGACGGCCACCACCAGGGTGTCCGCCGTGGTGCCGCCGCCGAGGTTCAGCGTGGCCACATTGAGTGGGCCGTGGTAGCCGGGAAAAGGGGTGACCTCCTGCCAGGGGCCGTCATCAGAGAGGATGGCCAGCTTGCCATCGCCTGAGGCGCTGACCAAGCTACCGGCACCCAGGCTGAACGGAAGTGCCACGACCGGGAAGTCACCGGCAGGGGCCAGCCGTGCCTCGAGAGCCTGCAGTGACGGCTTGCTGGTGCGGGGTAGGGGTAGAATGGCCTTGTGGGAACCCGACCACCCGAGCTTTTTCCAGAACATCCCACTCCCCCGTGCAGTTCAGCGATCGTTGTGTCCAAGGCGCCGGCGGTTAGCCGAGCGTGGTGATGACAGGTTGCCGGAAGTTCAGCATGCCGGAACGCATCCAGGCCGCGATGGGGGCCGGGTCGTCTTCCAGAGGCTGGGGCATGTAATCGCGCTTCACATCCACCGCGGGCTGGTTGTTGGCCCGGAGTTGCAGTACGTTGCCCCACAGATAATCTTGCACAGCGGTCATGTCGGCATATCCATACCGGGCGAACAGATCCATCACGGCCTGACTGGTTTCGGGCTTTTCATTGATGGTGGCTGACACATACTCCCGGAACACCCCCTCCTCGACATCGAAGAGGTTGTAGCCTTTGGTGACCGTGGCCACAGGCAAAAAGCCGAGGTCTGCCCCCACGGCGATCTGGGTCGCTTTCAGGTATTCCTGGGGTGTTTCCCCCATGCCTATGTCCACTGAAAGAATCCGCGCCTGGGGGTTGATGGTGTAGATGGTGGACCAGCGGTGATGGCCGTTGAGCACATAGCGGCCATCGCCTCCGGTGATGATCAGGCCGCGCGGGTGCCGGATGTCACCGCCCTTCAGATACATTTCCAACGAGACCGGATCCTGAAGCGGGTATTTGAGCGATTGGTTCATGTCCACCTCGTTCTGGGTGGGCAGCAGACCTTGGACCGGGTAGGCGGCGGGCAGGCTCACCGGGGTGACTTGGCGTTTCTCATCGTCGGGCAAACCGTCGATATCCCCGTTGTTCCTCGAGAAGTTCCACAGGGCCATGTTGTCAGGCTCGCTGTAAACCGGATCATTACTAGACGGGTCTATCTTGGGAACGGTCTCCAGTAGCCTGTTGTACATCTTGACGAAACCGTTATCAGTGCCATCGTAGGGCGCGCGGAGGACTGAGGCCCATTGGTTGGCCAGCACCAGGTCCGGTAGCGGCACGCCGGTGGTGGAAGACAGGCGGGCGTGGTTTTCGGCGCTGCCAAGGATGCCCGCGGTCACGCCGGCCAGACCGCCCAGGGCCTGCCAGCCGGCAGCCCATGCCTCTTTCCCGGCCGTGTCAGCATCGCGACCCAACGCGGCAAAGTAGACTTGGCGGATCTTGACCGAACGGAATTCGGCGGATGCGGTCAGCGCGGAAGTCACCTCGAAGGCGGAGCGGCCGGACTCAAGGGCCCGGGTGTGGGCTTCCAGACCCGGGCTGTCGGGGTGGCGGCCCAGCAGGTCTACATACCAGCGGGTGACCAAGTCATTGGGACGGGAGAACCGGTTGGTGTACTCCTGAGATGAGGCCATGGCGGCGCCCACGGTTTCCTCGGGCACGCCGGCGAGCAGCCGGTCGGCCCAGTGGGCCACGCCTGCCTGGTCTCCGACTCTGCCGAGCAGGTTCTCGTAGTAGCGCCCGGCCTGGGCGGTGCGGAACTCGCGGGAGGAATAGAGGGCGCCGGCGATTTCACCGGTGGTGGTGCCCGATTCGAGCGCACGGGTATGGGCGGCCAGCCCGTCGGCATCGGGGGCGCGCAGCAGCACCTGGTGGTAGAGGCCGGTTACCACCGCTTGGGCGGAGGCGTCTGGCGTGAGGCGGGATTCAAGGGATTCCAGCCGGGGGGAGAAGGTCACGTGTTTGTTCATGGTGGGGATTTCCTTGCTTTAAAGCTTGATCAAGCGGGGGGGGTGACGCCCAATGGGGCAGGCATCACACCTGCCAGGCGGAAGCCGGTGTCGTCATCGTCCTCGTCGGGGGTGTAGTCGCGCCGGGTCTCCTTGTCGAGATTCAGCAGGCCCAGGCTCCAGGAACCTCCTCGGACCCCGCGGGAATTCGGTTGGCCCTGGTAGTTGTCCACCACGGCATCGTTCCATTCCCACAGGCTGCCGGCCTGGTCGTAGGTGCCGTAGTAGGAGGTGCTATTCACGAAGCTGCCGACATTGAACAGCTTCTGGGTGGAGGTGAAGGCGTTGTAGTTGGCGGAGTTGGCTTGGTGGAAGTTCGGCGGGCTGCCGTCATAGGGCTGCTGGTTGCTGCGGGTGGCGAATTCCCAGTAGCCGCCCTGGCTGGCATTCAGGGTAGGGTCGTAGTAGGCGGCCTTGTACCACTCGTCCTCGGAGGGGATCCAGTATTTGGCAACGGGGTTTTTCAGGATGACTTCATTTTCATAGGCCCCGTTCAGGGTATAGGCGCCGGTTTCCGTGCCCGGGTCGGCGCTGGAACCGGTGGCCAAGGGTTGGCCGTTGTGCATCCAGTTGGCGAAGCGCGCTGCGGCGAACCAGGTGGTGTAGGCCACGGGGAAATTCTCGCGGCCGATGGTGGCGGTGTAGGAGTAGGCGCCGCTCACAGGGTCTTGCGCGCGGGAGATGGTTTGACCTAGGACATAGCCATTTTCCATACCCTTCTGCCATAGGTCCCGCAGGTAATCGTATTTCTCGGTGGGAGTGTCTTGCGGGATATATTTGGCCACCGCGTTGAGGAATTCGGTGTACTGGGCAACGGTGGTTTCCTTGGTGGACAGGCTGTACTCGTAGCCTACAGCACCGTAGGTGCCGTAGGGGCTCACATCGGGGGCGTTGTTGGGGTTGCCAATGTTGACCAAATCCAGCGCCACCGTCATAGCGAGGCGGTTTTCCAGCTGCTCCAAAGTTGGCTGAATACGGGAACCCAATCCGGAAGAACGGGAAACGGAGGAACATTTGGCGCGCAGAGGATTCCAGACCATCAGAAACACTCCCAAATTCGTCAATGGTTCCAAGTATTTGTAAGGCTCACCATAACAGGATGAATGGCGGAACATAGGCGACTTGGGGGCTTTGGTCAGTGATTTAATTCTCGCCAAATTCCCTCGACAAATGGAGCCGCTCCTTAAACTCGGTGGAGAACTTCGACCGGGTCATCACCAAGGGGGTGGAGAATAGTGTCATCGCCTCGGCAATAGCGGGCGCAAGCCTCACGCTCACGGTCACCCCGTTCGACTAGGGCGTGGTGGAAATCCAGTATTTCGACAAGACGCCCGGTCTGGATAACCAGGAATCCCTGCGAAGATTTTGCGGGCTGGACCTTGCATCCGTCTACCTGACCCCGACCGCCATAAAATTCATTTTGCATACCCATCAAAACAGTCCCAATCCCCCTTCAAAAAACCATGCCCTCCCCTCACTAACAACCAGCTATTACCGCGGCACTCCGTGATCGGGCCGAAATTGAACGGATAAAATCCATTGCGAGCCTAAAAGCACTAGCTTTAAGTAACCGACATCTGCCATGTTAATTTGGCTGACTGAACCCCCAAAGATTTCTCAGGGCCATGGTTCAGTGTAATCCAAAGGTTAAAAAGTCACGGTTGGCAATTTCCCGAAGAAAATTGCCAACCGCTAGATTTTAATAAATCAAAGGTCTACTTGATCCGGTCTTGCAAAACCTCGCTCTGTTTTGCCCTCTCCATATCAGCCTTTACCTTGCTCTCATCTGCCTTGTCTTTTACTAGCTTGGTTTGATCCAGATTCTGCTGCTTCATCTGCGCCTGCTTGGCGTTGAATGCATCCATCCTGGCCTGATTCAGGTTCGCCCCAGGATTGAAGTTGGGCTGCCCCATAGCCATTCCCATTCCACCCATACCAGGCTGGCCCATTCCCATTCCACCCATACCAGGCTGGCCCATACCCATTCCCATTCCACCCATACCCATACCCATACCGGG